>JFJP01011115.1_pt1 | contig 27001 bp, 20 predicted proteins | sample 431651 | NCBI WGS metagenome assembly JFJP01 (sample SAMN02602958, study PRJNA72255) | Microbial mat metagenome, whole genome shotgun sequencing project. | biome: fresh water; feature: sink hole; material: water; isolation source: purple microbial (photo- and chemosynthetic) mats found in...
ACGCCGCTGATCATCGAATTCGAGGCCGCGCGCGCCGGCCTGCGCCCCGCGACCGCGGCCGCGATCGACGGCTACCTGGCGGAGCCGCCCCACGACAAATTGTCTTACGTCAGCCCGTCGGGCATCTTCCAGCTTTCCTACGTGACGGCCGGAGGCAACGCCGTGCCGGCGGCCGACACCTCGCCCGCCAACGGCGTGCCGGACTACATCGAGAAGGTCGCCGGCTATCTGGACACGTCCTGGGACACGGAGATCACGACCTGGGGCTTCACCGGCCCCCTGCATGCTCCCTACTACGCCATCAGCTTCGCCAACCAGTCGGGCGCCTATGGCTACACGACGGTTTCCGGTGCCACGACGAGGATCGTGCTCGAAAACGATTACGTCGGGTTCCCGGCCAACGACGATCCCGAAGGCGATGCGCTGGGCGCGGCCAAGGTCACCTGCGCGCATGAATTCAAGCACGCCTCGCAGTACCGGACTTCCCTGTGGAGCGAAGGCGGCTGGGTCGAAGTAGACGGTACCTGGGCCGAGGACCTGGTGTTCGACGCCACCAACGACTACTACGCGTACATCGGCGCCGGCAGCGGCATCTCGTCGCCTTCGACCTCGCTCGATGCGGGCGGGACCGGCTCCTACGACGATTGCATCTTCCAGATCTGGATGAGCGAGACCTGGACCCCGCAGATCATCGTCGATTTGTGGACCTGGCGCGCGACGCACCAGGCCGAAGCCGTGCTCGCCTCCTACAACACGATCCTGACGGCGTACGGTTCATCCCTGGCGGAAGGCTACGCGCAGTTCGCGGCCTGGAACTACGCCTGCGGAACGCGGGCCATCACCGGTCTGGGCTACGGAGAGGCTGCCGGGTACCCGACCAGCCAGGCGACGCTGGTGTCGACGTATCCGAGCACCGGCAACGGGACCTTGAGCCACCTGGCCGCCGTCAACCGGCACTACTCGGGCTTCACCGCCGGCGAGCCTGGCCAACTGCGCATCGTGTTCAACGGCGACAACACCGCGACGATGGTGCTGAAGGCCGTCATCAAGCGCAACGACGGCAGCGGCCTGATCGAGACGATCGCGCTGGACGGCAGCAATGACGCCGACACCGTCCTTTCGGTGGCGCTGGCCGATCTGGAGCGCGTCGGACTGATCGTCGTCAATGCCGGCACGACCGGCGACAACAAGACCTGGACGCTGGACGTCAGCAAGGAACTGCCGCCGGCGGAGGCCACTGTGGGCGCCGCCGGGGTCGCCAAAACGATGGGCACCGACGCGCAGGACACCGAAGCGGTAGACCTGAGCAACACCGGCGCGGCGGGTTCGCAACTCGTTTATGCCGCCTACGTGATGGACGAGGCCCCTGCCGCCAAGGGGCTCGCGCTCGCGCGTCCGCTGAAGGATGCGCGCACCCGGACCAACGTCGGCAAACTGAGCCGGGCAGCGCCGCTGGAAGCGGTCAAGTACGCGGGCGACTGCGTCTTCGGCAACGATGACACCGGCAACATCGCCGGCTATTACGGCGACTTCTGGTACGGGAACGAGTCCTATGCCACGGCGATCAATCCCGCCGACTATGTCTGCGGCTGCAACCCGGGCTTCAACGTGAAGTCCATCCACATGGTGCTGTACCTTGAGACCACCTCGGCGCCGGAAGTGAAGGTGTCGCTGGCGACGTCCGCCGGCGCCTGCGCGGGACCAGGCGCGATCCTCGGCTCCTCCGCGCTGTTCACCTTCTCCGGGTTCCCCGATAACGGCTACTACGACATCGAAGTGCCGCTCGATGTCGCCTGCCAGGACATGGACGCCTCCTACTACCTGGTGTTCGAATTCACGAACGCGGCCGGGCCGGTCGGCATCCCCGTCGACACGACGCCGCAGACCTGCGTGAACTTCAACGACTTCGGCTCCGGATACGAGGACGTCGTCACGGCCTTCGGCATGGCCGGCGACCTGCTCATCTGGGCCGACGTCGATTGCTGCGGCACGCCGGACCCGAGCTCGTCGGTGATTTCCCCCAACGGCGGACAGTTGTATGCCGTGGGCGAAAGCCTGCAGATCGACTGGTCGGCCCTGGTGATGACCGACGTCATGATCGAACTGAGCCGGGACGGCGGCGGCAGCTGGGACGTGTTGACGGCCTCGACCCCCAACGACGGCACCGAGACGTTCGTCCTGTCCGGACCGGGCTCCGATGACTGTCTGGTCCGCGTGGGCAGCACCGACGGCCTGGTCTTCGACGTCAGCGACGCGCCGTTCTGGATCTACCAGACCGTACCCTGGCTGGCCGTGGCGCCGACCGGCGGTTCCCTGGCCCAGGGCGCCAACCAGGCCTTGACGCTTTCCTTCGACACCACCGCGATGGCCGACGGCAGCTACGACGCCTGGCTGGTCATCCTCGACAACGCGGCGACGTCGCCGGAAGTCGTGCCGGTCAACCTGACGGTGCAGTCGTACGCGGCTCCCGTCGGCGGCCTGCCGAACGTGTTCGCCCTGCGCGGCAACGCGCCGAACCCGTTCAACCCCACGACCAGGGTGTCGTTCAGCCTGGCCAGGGACGGACAGGCCGTGATCGACGTGCTGGACCTGCAGGGTCGCCACGTGCGGACCCTGTATTCGGGTCCGGCCGCCGCGGGTGAACGGACCGTCGAATGGGACGGCCGCGACGACGCGGGCCGGACGGTGGCGTCGGGCACCTACCTGGCGCGGCTGCGGGCGGACGGCGAGATGGCGACGCACAAGATGGTGCTCACCAAATAGGGTCGTTGTCGGCAGCGACGGGTGAACAAAACGGATGGCGGGCAGTCCTCGCGCCTTCGGCGCTGCGGATAGCCCGCCATCCGTTTTGTTCACCCGTCGCTGCCGGCGCCTCGGTGTGAAGAAGCGCTTCGGGAGGACCCTCGCTAGAGGATGAAAGGAAGGGGGGCGCTTCGGGGGGACCCTCGCTAGAGGATGAAAGGGTGGGGGGTGCCGCAATGGGGGCAGGCGGCGGACGGGGTCAGTGTGGAGATGCCGCGGTAGGAGGAGCGGTCGACCAGCAGGGTGGCGCAGGTCGGGCAGCGGGAATCGCGGCCCTGTTCGCCGGACAGGTTGCCCAGGTAGACCCAATCCAGGCGGCGGCTGGCCTGTTCGTAGGCACGCAGGAGCGTCGCACGCGGCGTGGGCGGCGCCTGCATCCGCCAGGCCGGATGGTAGGCCGAGAAGTGCAACGGCACGGGACGGCCCAGACCCGCCACGAAATCGATGAGCGCCTCGAGCGAGGCCTCGTCGTCGTTGTGGCCCGGGATGACCAGGTTGGTCAGTTCGACGTGCACGCCGGCGGCGACGAAGCGCCTGATGCTGTCCAGCACCGGCGCCAGCCGAGCCTTGCACACGCGCCGGTAGAAGCGGTCGTCCATCGACTTGAGATCGATGTTCGCGGCGTCGATCAGCGGCAGCAGTTCAGCGAGCGGCTCGGGGTTCAGGTAGCCGTTGGTCACCAGCACGGTCGCCAGGCCGGCGGCGCGCGCCGCCCTGGCCGTGTCGCGCACGAACTCGAACCAGACCAGGGGCTCGCTGTAGGTGAAGGCGATGCCCACCGAACCGTGATCGATCGCGGTGGCGACCAGTTCCCGGGCCGTGGCCGGGCGCGTGGGCGCGTCGTGCTCCTGGCTCAGGTTCCAGTTCTGGCAGAAGGCGCAGTGCAGATTGCAGCCGGGCGCGGCCACCGACAGGATGTCGCACCCGGGATGGAAGTGGAACAGCGGCTTCTTTTCGATGGGGTCCAGGGCCGCGGTCGCGATGCGCCCGTAGTGCAGCGGCGCCATGACTCCGTGCCGATTGGCGCGCGTGCCGCAGGGGCCGGTTTGCCCTTCGCGCAGGCGGCAGCCGATCGGGCACAGGTCGCAGGCGGCCTGGCCGTTGGGCAGGGCGCGCCACCAGGCGGCCGGCGGCGCCGGTGACGCGGCGGACCCGGGGCCGGCGCTCATGACGGATCCTCCACGCCGTCGCCATTTCCACGCGCCAGATTGGCGAGCACCCGTTCCGCGTTGCGGCGCAGGCCGTCCGGATGCGCGCGCCACAGGGGCGTGCGGCGCAGGCGCGCGGCGAAGTCCTCGTCGGACAGTTCGGCCAGATCATTCAGCGACAGTTCGGCGTGGGCCGGCAGCGTCGCGTAGCCGGCGCGCAGCGGCTGGACATCCGCGGGCTTGCTCGCCGCGTGCTGGTTCCAGGGACACACCGCCTGGCAGATGTCGCAGCCGAACAGCAGTCCGCCCTGGTCGGCGTCACGCCCGGCGGGTGCCTGCCCGCGCCACTCGATGGTCCAGGCACTGAGGCAAAGGCCAGCATCCAGGCCGCCGGTCGGCAGGATCGCCTGTGTGGGGCAGGCTTCGAGACAGAGCGTGCAAGTGCCGCAGCGCGTGACCGGCGCCACCGGCGCGGCACGGCGGCGGCGCGGCGCGGCCGCGTACAGGGGCTCGACCGCGGGCATCCCGGAGGGCGGCAAGCCCTCGACCCGCAGGTTGGTCAGCGCCACGCCCAGGAACAGGCCCGAGCCCAGCTTTTCGTGGATCAGGCAGGTGTTGCGTCCCAGGAAGCCGAGCCCGGCCAGCCAGGCGTACTCGCGCTCGAGGTACGGACCGCTGTCGACGGCCACGCGCGCCGCCAGGCCCGGGAAGTCCGCGGTCAGGGCGCCGATCGCCTCTCGTATATCGCTCTTGAGCAGGTCGTGATAGTCCAGTCCGCGCGCATAGCGCGAGACGCGCGCGGTCCAGGGCGTTCCCTGGGCGTCGCCAGGCGGGCCGCCGGCGCTGGGCTCGGCGTCGCCGGCGGGCCAGCCGTCGGTGTAGCGCTGTCCGAACACGAGCAGAGTCGTGGCCCAGGCGTGGCGTCGCGTCGGGTCGAGCCGGTCTTCGGGATCGCGGGCCAGGTAGTCCAGGCCGGCGTTCCGTTCCTCGGCCAGGAAGCTGGTCCAGCGATCGGCGTGGGGCAACGCGCAGGGCAGCGCTATGGCGCCGGCCAGATCGAGATGGTGATCGGGGCAGATGCGCGCCAGATGGGCCGCCAATTCGGTCGCGGTCAGTTGGACGCCTGCGGGCGATTCGCGCTGCGGGGGCTGCGAATGGGGCGTGGTCATCGCGCATCTCCGCGGTTCGCGGTGCCTGTAGCGTCGTTCGGCAGGATGGCTTCCTCTCCGGGAAATCTAGCCGGCCGGCGCGCCATCCGCCCGTCCGCCGGTCAGGCGGACGATCGCCCGCTCGCAATCCTCGAGCAGGCGCGTCATGACCTCGCCGACGGTCGGGATATCGTCGATCAGTCCGGCCACCTGGCCGATCTCCAGTTCGCCCTCGTCCAGATCGCCGTCGAGCATGCCGCGCCGCGCGCGACCGTGGCCCAGCTCGGCTTCGAGTTCTTCGCGCGCGGCTCCGCGCGCCTCCATCTGCGCGATGCGGTCGCGGAACGCGTTGCGCAGCAGGCGCACCGGCACGTGCGCCTTGAGCACCAGATGCGTGTCGCCGGGGCCGGCAGCGACCACCGCCTGCTTGAACGCCGCGTGTCCGCTCGATTCCTGCGTCACGGCGAAGCGCGAGCCGATCTGGACGCCCGCCGCGCCGAGGGCCAGCATGGCCGCCACCTGCGCGCCGGTGGCGATGCCGCCGGCCGCGATCACCGGCACGGACACCGCGCGCACGCACTCGGGCACCAGCACCAGCGTGGTGATCTCCTCGCGGCCGTTGTGACCGCCGGCCTCGAAACCTTCGCAGACCACAGCGTCGCAGCCGGCCTGCTCGCACTTGACGGCCAGATCAGGGTGCGCCACCACGTGCACGACCACGCAGCCGGCTTCCTTCAGCGGACCGATGACCTTCTTCGGCGAGCCGGCGCTGGTGAAGACGATGCGTACGCCCTCCTCCAGCGCGATCCCGACGCATTCAGGGCTGTGCGGGTAGAGCAGTGGGATGTTGACGCCGAACGGCCGCGAGGTGAGTCCGCGGGCCTTGCGGATCTGGTCGCGGAAGAGGTCGGGGCGCATGCTGCCGGCGCCGATCAGGCCCAGGCCCCCGGCGTTGCTGACGGCGGCGGCCAGCTTCGCGCCGGAATTGCAGATCATGCCGCCCTGCACGATGGGATGATCGATGCCGAACAGCGTCTGCAGGCGGGTGTCGGGCCAGCGAATCATGGCTGCACTCCTCTCAGGCGATGCCGCTCATCACAGTCCGAGATCGTCGGCCACGCCCGTCAACGCCCCCAGCACGTGCGCGATGACTTCCTCCTGCGCCAGCCCCAGGTCCTGCGCCCCCTCGGCGATCTCCTCGCGGTTCACCTTGGCGGCGAAGTCCTTCTTCTTGAGCTTCTTGACGACCGAGCGCACTTCGACCACGGCGATCTTCCGGTCCGGCTGCACCATCGCGCAGGCCGTGCAGAAGCCGCACAGTTCGTCGACCGCGTAGAGCCAGCGCGCGCAGTCGTTCTCGCGCGGCACGCCGACCTGCGTCACGTGGGACATGATCGTGCGCACGAATTCCTCGGGATAGCCGCGGGCGCGCAGGATCTCCGCACCTTTGAGCGGATGGTCGGGCGCCTCGGGAAACCGTTCGTAGTCGAAGTCGTGCAGCAGGCCCACCGCGCCCCAGTACACGGGATCGCCCCCGGTCCTGACGGCCGCGGCGCGCATGGCCGCTTCCACCGCGTACGCGTGGCGCCGCAGGCTGTCGCCCAGCGTGTGTTCGTGCAGGATGGCCAGCGTCGTCTCGCGGGCGTAGAGGTCGCTCATGGCGGGCTCCCGGTGCGGGTGGATGCCGGCGACGGGGCCGGCGCGTCTACAGGATGAGGTCGTCCTCGTGCTCGTTCAGCCAGTCACGGCCGCGGCGATGGTGCGGATACACCTCGTCCAGCAGCCGCCAGAACCGCTTGCTGTGGTCCAGATGGCGCAGATGGCACACCTCGTGGGCCACGATGCTGTCGATCACGTCCGGCGGCGCCATCATCAGCCGGTAGCAGTACGAGAGCGTGCCGCTGGGCGAGCAGCTGCCCCAGCGCGTGGTGCGTTCGCCGACGATCACGCGGCTCGGCCAGCGCTCGACACGGGCCGCCCAGTGTTCGGTGCGCTTGGGCAGGTGATCGCGCGCCAGGCTCCGCAGGTACTGTTCGAGCACCGGACGCGGATCGAGGATGCGCTCGGGCGCCATCGCCAGCACAAGGTGTTCGTCGTCCAGTTCGGCCTTGTAGCCGCGCGCGCCGGCGGCCAGCGCCTTCAGCTTCAGCCGCCGGGGCCGGCCCAGGATCAGGATCCGCGAACCGGTCGCGTACTCGCGCACGCAGGGGCCGTCCCAGCAGTCGTACTCGTCCAGCTTCTTGATCAGCCAGTCGGACCACTGGTGCAGCATCTCGTGCACCATCTCCTCGCGCGCGCGCGCGGGCAGGCTGACGACGAGCCCGTCGCGGCGGCTGACCTCCAGGCCCGGTCGCCGCGTGCGCCGGTCGCGGCGCAGGCTGTAGCGCAGGGTGCGCCCCTTGAGAAGGGTGCGCGACAGTGGGGCTTTCAAGCCGTGACCGCCCGCTTCGCGTCGAGCCGCCGGGTCACGACGATGAACACGATCATGGCCACCAGCGAGACCAGCCCCACGCCGGCGTACGCATACCACAGGTAATGGGCGTGCGCGTAGACCTCGGGCATCGGCCCCTGGCCGGCGAGAGCCGCGCTGTGCTGCTGCTGCAGCGCCTCGGACAGCGTATGCGGTTCAGGGCAGTACTTGCGCAGCAGGAAGCCCGAGAAGATGAAGCCGAACAGGTTCGAGAAGGCCGAGTTGATGTGGGCGAAGCCCAGATAGGTGCCTTCCTTGCCCTTGGGCGCCTGCAACGAAGCGAATTCCAGGTACTTGGGGCTCAGGAAGCACTCGGCCAGGCCCTGGATGGCGATGCCGATGATCATCATGAACGTGATCGGATGCACCGAGAGTCCCAGGATGTTCACGTTGCCGTGGAACATGGCCGACATGGACATGGCCAGCGCCGAGAACGGGATCAGCACCATCGCCACCAGGATCGAGTTCTCCGGCTTCCACTTGCGCACCAGTTGGGTGATCAGCACCACCAGCATGACGACCACGAGCGGGTTGATGTTGGCGTACCACTCGGGCTTGTAGGCTTCGCCCGCCATGCGCAGCACGTAGTCCGGCATCGAGGCGTAGAGCTGGTGCTGAATCGCCCAGAAACCGGCGGTGATCAGGATGAGCGCGAAGAACCGGCCGTTGGACATCGCCATCCACATGCCGGCCAGCGTCTCCTTCATGCTGCGCATCTTGGTGTCGGCGTCGGCGGTGGGCCGGTAGATCAGCGCCACCAGGATCAGCGCGATCAACGAGGCCGCCGCCGAGAACCAGGGCACCGTCTCGACCCCCATCTGGATGCGCATGGGCGCAACGATGGTCTTGCCGGTGAACGAACCGATGTTCACCACCATGTAGAAGATGCTGAAGGCGCGCGCGCGATTCGCTTCGTTGGACGACTTGCTGACCGTGCCGGTGATGACCGGCTTGACGAAGGCGCCGCCCAGCACGATCAAAGCCAGCCCGCCCAGGACCGGCGCCAGCGTGTGGAGCGCCCCCATGGTCGCATACCCGGCGGTCAGCAGGCCGAAGGCCAGCATCAGCGCATTGCGGAAGCCCATGCGGTCGGCGATCGCGCCGGTGAAGAACGGCATCACGTAGATGAACCAGCCGAAAATGCCGGCCACCGTGCCCGCCTGCACATCGTCCAGCCCGACGACACGGATCAGGTAGGTGCGCAGGGCGATGAAAGTGCCGTAGTAGGCGGCGCGTTCGCAAAGTTCGGCGGCATTGCCGGTCCAGAACATGCGAGGAAAGCGCCAGGTCTGGGCGCCTGGGTTCATGGGTGTCTCCCGACTGGTGTGATGGGTGCGCCGGGGCGCGCGGGTCGGGGCATTCTAACTGCCGGAACCCCAAGTGTCAGCGGCGACTTTGGGCCTAGCGGGGTCTTTTAATGATTTCACTTATTCGAAACCGCCCAACCTGCATTTCGACTTGTGATTACGGACGCCGGAACCTAGAATCCGGACCGTCAAAGTGGGATTGAAAACCGGTGGCCGGCCACCGACCGCAGGAGGAGGGACCATGCTGAAGGAATTCCGGGATTTCGCGATGAAGGGCAATGTCGTGGACATGGCCGTCGGTATCATCATCGGCGCCGCGTTCGGGACGATCGTCGCTTCGCTGGTGGCGGACATCATCATGCCGCCGATCGGCATGCTGATGGGCGGCGTCGATTTCACGAACATCTTCGTCGCCCTGAAGGACGGCGGCACGCCCGGACCGTACCCGACGCTGGCGGCAGCCCAGGCGGCCGGGGCCGTGACCCTGAACGTGGGCGTGTTCCTGAACAAGGTCTTCAGCTTCATCATCGTGGCGTTCTCGGTATTCATGCTGATCAAGGCGATGAACAAGGCCAAGCGCGCCGAACCCGCGCCGGCCCCGGCCGCCCCGACGACGAAGGAATGCCCGTACTGCCTGTCGACCATCCCGCTGAAGGCCAAGCGTTGCGCGCACTGCGCCAGCGACCTGGCCTAGGAGGCACGTAGACCAGTGTTCGGATTCGGTCGCGGACGCCGCCGGCGGGCGCTGCTGGAAACGCCCCTGCCGGACGACCGGCGGGCGCGCATGCACGAGGTGGCGCCGCTGACGAAGCGGCTGCCGGCGGCCCTGCGGGCCCGCCACGAAGGCATCGTCCAGGTGCTGCTGGCGGAAAAGCGCTTCGAGGGCGCCGGCGGGCTGGAAGTGACCGAGGACATGCGGTTGGCCATCGCCGGTCAGGCCGCACTGCTCCAATTGCGGGCCGGGGCCGACTACTACCCCGGCCTGCACTCCATCGTCGTGTATCCCGAAGCCTTCGTCGTGGCCCACGAACGGCCGGACGACGACGGCCTGGTGCACCTGGACGAAGACGAACTGTCGGGCGAGAGCTGGGGCCACGGCGCGGTGGTCCTGGCCTGGGACGACGTGCACCGCGAGTCGAAGCGGCGCGACGGCTACAACGTGGTCCTGCACGAATTCGCCCACCAGTTGGACGACCAGACCGGCGAAGGCGACGGCACGCCGGTGCTGCCCGACCGCGACCTGGCGGCTCGCTGGCGCACCGCGTTCCAGGCTGCCTTCGAGGAACACGCGCGCCGGCTGAAGCGGCGACGCGAGGTGTTGTTCGACGAGGACGCAGCCGAAAGTCCGGCCGAGTTCTTCGCCACCGCCGTGGAACTGTTCTTCGAGTACCCCCGCGAGATGAAACGGGAGTTCGGCGCCGTGTACACGGTGATGTCCGCCTGGCTGGAGCTGGATCCGGCCGGCGACGCGACCCTTCCCGGCTGAGCGGATCAGCGGTGGCGCGCCTTCAGCGCCCCCCAGGCTATCGGTCGGACCGGCACCGTGGCGCAGCCCGGATCGTTGAGGTCGAAGTTGTTCAGCACGACCAGCGCGTTGAGCACGAACCGGCAGTCCCGCATCATCGAATAGCCGTCGAGGATCCTGATCTCCGTGGGCTGATCATCCAGCAGACGGCACGGCTGGTCGAAGACCAGGATCCATCCCGAGGGACAATCCGCAAAAACCAGGTTCCACTCGACCGTGCCGCCGGGATACCGCGTGATGATGGTATTGGAAATCGCGGGGTTGAACGCAGGGTGGGCCGACAGGTCGAGATTGTCCGGAAAATCGAAGCGCAGGGTGATGTAGGCCAGGCCCAGGTCGTCCGGCACCCAGGCCCACAATTCCTGCGAGAACGTGGCGCCGGCCTGACCCGAGATGCAGGTGACGGTGCGGGCCTCGTCCCCGAAGATGCCCGCCTGGAAGAGACCCGCATCGTTCGGCGGCTGGGCCATGGCCATGCCGACGCAACCGCAGACCATGAACAGCGCCAAGATGATCTTCACCGCCTGACCTCCCGGGCAGACTGGAGATCATAGCACAGGCGCGATCGGAACGGGCTGGGTCGGCGACGGGGATTCAGTGATCACGGCACCGCATGGCTTGCGCCGGCGCAAGCGCGGCTGCGGTCCCCATCCCGGCCGGCTTGCGCATCGGCGTGGCGAAGTCCAGGAAGGTGCAGGATCGCCACAGCCACTCGAGCGGACCGTAATGGAAGCGCCGCAGCCAGAAGTGCGCGCAAACGCACTGGGCGGCAAAGATGGCGCCGCCGAGCAGGAGGCTGGTGAACGGCCCCAGATGACGGTGCAGCGCGAGCCCGTAGCCGTAGAAAAGCGGGACTCCGATCAACCCCTGCATCACATAACATGTCAGGCTCATCCTCCCGTACGGGGCCAGCAGGTTGAGAGCCATCCGGGCCCGGGACCACTGGTACAGCAGGACGAAGGCGCCCATCCACACCGCCGACTGCGCCAGGTCGCGGTAGGCCGACAACAGGTTGCCGGCATGGCTGCGGGCCGGATCCGTCAGCCCCCACGCACCCAACCGGAGCCTGACGGCGTACAGGACCACGAACCCCACCAGCCCCCAGAGCAGCACCCGACGGGCCGCGCCCGCGCAGCGCGCGGGATCCTCGAAGTCGCTGCAGCGGCCGACCAGGAGCCCGCACACGAAGAGGCCCAGCATCTGCCCGTAGCGCCCCGATTCGATCGCCCACCACACCCTTGCGGCCTGGCCGTTCCAGGCGTTGACAGCGCTCACGTCGAGGAATGATCCGTGGGCGTACACCTTGAAGATGTCCCCCTCGGCCACCCAGGGGTGCGGTTGTGTCGGCTGGTAACCGTGGTCCAGAAGCAGCCGGACCGTCTCCCACAGCACTGGGATCTGCAACAGCAGCGCGGCGGCGATCCACGCGAGCGTACGGTTGCCGAGCCTGTGGAGAAGCATGAGCGGAACGCCCAGGACGGCGATGGTGAGCAGGATGTCGCCGCCGTAGATGATCCCGTGCAGATACCCGAAGACCGCAAGCACGGCGAGGCGCCAGAGGAAGCGGCCGTGCAGGTTGACCCCGTGCCGCGCCCACCGGTCCAGGATCAGGAAGAAGCTCACGCCGAACATCAGCGAGAAGATGGCGTAGGCCTTTCCCTCGAACAGGAAGAGGCCCAAACGCACGGTCCAGGCGTCGAGCGTCTTCAGCCAGGCCGCCGAATCCGCCGGATAGCCGGGCAGGCTCCAGTGCCCGATCGCGTGCAGCAGGATGATGCCCAGCAACGCCGAACCGCGCATGGCGTCGATGAGGTCGATTCTCGTCGTGGATCCAACCGGGGGCGATTTCATGTGGTTTCACGGCTCCTGCCGTGACCGTAGCACAGTGGCGCCTCCCGGAGACAGTCAATGGTGCGGGGCTCAGCGCCGGACCAAGCGGCAGGAACGCTGCCGGCGTGTCGGCAACGGCGCCAGGCGACCCCGGCGACAACGACACGGCCCGCCATCCTGCCGATGGCGGGCCGCATCGCATGATCCGGACGCTGCCCGCTACTCGCGCGCCGCGTGTTCCGCCGCCGTCAGCACCTTCACCGGCTCCAGCCCGGCTGCCTGCAGCCGCCCGTTGAGCGCCTCCAGTCGCTCGCCGGTCAATGTCGCGAAGTCGGCATCGGCCCGGTCCAGGTCGGCGGTGAGCGCGGCCTGCCGATCTGCCTGCGCTTCCGTCGGCAGCCCACCGAAGCCGGCCACCCCGGCGTACAGGCCGATGAGGTGTTCGCGCAGCGCCTTGCGGCCGCTGATGCCCTGCACCTCCTCCTCGACCATGACGCGGTCCTGCAGCGCCGTCAACTCGCCCGCCAGCGCGCGCAGATCACCGGCCAGCGATTCTTCCACGCGCGGGTCGCCGGCGCGGACATCGATCGTACGGCGCGTCTCCTTGACGGCGTCGCAGACATAGGCCAGGCGCGCCAGCATGTCGTACAGCGAACGCACGGCGCGTTGCTGGGCGGCGCGGGCCGCCGGGGCATGGGGATAGTCGGGATCGTACCCGACGCCGACGTTGCCCTCGAAGACATCCGTACCCTTGACCAGCCGGTAGCGGTAGGTGCCCTCGGGCGCCGCGGGCCCGAACGCCGCCGCGAACGCGATCGACGGGTCCATGACCGGCGACGGCGCCACCTTCGGCGGCTTGAGCGTGGGCGACCAGGTCACCAGGTTCAAGCCCTTGCGCGCGCCGGCGGGCAGTGTCTTGAGCACCGAGCCGTCGCCGGCCAGGATCTCGACCTTCATGGGCCCGACCATGTGCCGCTTGGACAGGTAGTAGACGATGCGCGCGTCGGATTCGGGGTTGCCCGCGACATAGTAGGTGTCGCCCGGGAATTGCTGCGCGCCCTGCGGGATGCGCAGCACGGCCGGGCTCGAGGGCAGGAGCGTGACCGGCGCCTCGAGGGCGGCCGCGGTCAGGTGGCGCAGCGGCGTCAGGTCGTCGATGACCCAGATGCCGCGTCCGTGCGTGGCGATGACGAGCGCGCCGTCGCGCTGGTGGACCACCAGGTCGTAGACCGGCACCGCCGGGAACCCCTCGCTGAAACGCGCCCAGTGGCGGCCGCGGTCCAGCGTGATGAACAGGCCGTTCTCCGTGCCCAGGTAGAGCAGATCGGGATTCACGGGATCCTGGCGGATGACATGCGCGTGGCCGGTCGTTTCCGGCGTTGCCAGCGGCCGCCAGGTGGCGCCCAGGTCGTCGGTGGCCAGCACGTACGGCTGCAGATCGCCGCGGCGGTGGCCGTCGGCGGTGACGAAGGCTGCGCGCCGGTCGTGCGGGGACGCCTCGACGCAGCTGATCCAGGTGCCCTTCGGCACGCCCGGCAGGTTCGCCGCGACGTTCGTCCACTTCGCGCCCTCGTCGGCCGTCACCTGGAGGTTGCCGTCGTCGGTGCCCACCCAGATCACCTTGCGGTCGCGCGGCGACTCGCTGATCGAGAAGATGGTGCAGTGGTTTTCGGCCGTCGTGTTGTCGACGGTCAGTCCGCCGGACTGCTCCTGGCGCAGCAAAGCCGGGTCGTTCGTCGTCAGGTCGCCGGAAAGCCGCCGCCAGGTGTCGCCGCGATCGGTGGACCGGTGCAGGAACTGCGACCCGGTGTACAGGCGCTTGCCGTCGCCGGGGCCGGTGACGATGGGCGTGTTCCAGTTGAAGCGGAACTCGGGATCGCCCGGGCCCGGCTGCGGCCTGATGTCCTTGCTGTCGCCGGTGCGGCGATCGAGCCGCTGCATGTTGCCGCCCTGCCACTCCCAGTAGACCAGGCCGGGATCGCCGCGGTCTGGCACCACCGCGAAGCCGTCGCCGCCGCCGAGATTCTCCCAGTCGGAGTTCTCGATGCCGCTCGGCGAACGCGACGGCCCCATCCAGGAGCCGTTGTCCTGCAGGCCGCCGTAGACGTTGTACGGCCGCTGATCGTCGACCGCCACGTGGTAGAACTGCGAGACGGGCAGATTGGTCACGTGGATCCAGCCCGAGCCCTGATTGTGCGTGATGTACACGCCGCCGTCGGTGCCGACGATCATGTGCTTCGTATTCGCCGGGTTGATCCACAGCGCATGGATGTCCGAATGCACCCAGCCGCCGACGCCGCGGAAGGTGGCCCCACTGTCGCTGGTCACCAGCATGTTGGTTCCGGCCTTGTAGACGCGTTTGGCGTCGAGCGGATCGGGGATCAGCAGGCTGAAATAGAACGGCCGGCCGGCCACGGCGCGGTTGTCCGTGGTCCGGGTCCAGGTCTCGCCCCGGTCCTCGGAGCGGAAGAAGGCCGTGCGCTCGGCCTCGACCACGGCGTGGACCGTGGCCGGCTGCGACGGCATGACCGCGATCGCGATGCGGCCCAGCTCGCCGGTCGGAAGGCCCTTGTCCAGGCGCCCCCAGGTCTCGCCGCCGTCGCTGCTCTTGAAAAGGCCGCTGCCCGGCCCGCCCGAGGTGAAGAAGTCGGGCGAACGCCGGAACTGCCACATCGCCGCATAAATCACCGACGGATCGGCCGGATCCAGCGCGATGTCCACGCAGCCGGTGGTGTCGTCGACGTAGAGGATCTTCTCCCAGGTGACGCCGCCGTCGCGGGTGCGGAACAGGCCGCGCTCTTCGCCCGGGCCCCACAGCGGGCCCATGGCCGCCACGTACACCACGGCCGGATCGGCCGGGTGCATCAGGATCTCGGCGATGCGTTCGCTGCCCTTCAGGCCCAGGTTCTGCCACTTTTCGCCGCCGTCGACGGTGCGGTAGATACCATCGCCCACGCCGACGCTGTTGCGGACCCACGACTCGCCGGTGCCGGCCCAGACTGTGTCGGGCCGGGCCTGGTCGATCGCCAGCGCGCCGATCGACTGCGGATGTTCATCGAACACGGCTTTGAAACTGACGCCGCCGTCGCGGCTCTTCCAGACGCCGCCGCCGGCGCTGCCCACCCAGATGAAGCGCGGATCGGTGGCCACCGCGTCCAGGCAGGTGATGCGGCCGCTCATGACCGCCGGGCCCAGGTTGCGCGCCCGCAGGGCCCCGAAGACATGGGAGCCGATGGGGATGCCCCCATCAATGGTCGCCGCCGCCGGTGTCTCGGCGGCGAAACCCGCCGCGAGCATCGCCGGCAGCGCCAGCAACACCGTGAGGGCGCAAATACACAACCTGACCTTCATGCCGATCCCCTTTATGCGCGCCCCCGGCGGGCCGTCCCACCGGGGGTCGTGATGCACTCTAGTTGTGCCGTCAGGCGCAGGAACTTCAGTTGCCTGAGCCGGGCGCAGGCGCCGCGGCCGCAGCAGCAGGCATCGCGAACACCGACGGGTCGACGGCGACGCCGAACTCGACGGTTTCGAAGACCATGTTCATCATCACCTGATCACCCTGGCGCGTCTCGAGCGCGAAGGGAATGGTGAGGCCGTTCAGACTCCGGTAGTCGCCGGGATACATCTGCGACTCGACCTCCTGCTGGTCGACCTTCATCTTCGTGTTCTGCTTGATCGGCAGGTACGATTCCGCGTCCAGCCACATGTCGATGACGACGTCCTGCTTCGTGTCGATGCGCAACCGGTAGGCGGCGGTGCCCTCCACGTCCTCCTGGCCCATGTACTCGCCGACCCAGCCCCGGGCTTCCCAGTTCTGGAGCGGACCGTCCATGTCGGCCTGGAGGCGCACGGCCTTGACTTCCTGTTCGCCCATCAGTTGCGCGTCCTGCGATCCCGTCATCGGGTTGATCGACCAGCCGGTGGTGCCGTCGAAGGCCTGCACGATGTTCATGCCCATGACCGAGATCTCGACGCGCGTCGAGTTCGGGCGCGCCGACAGGATCGTGATGGGCATTTCCATGCCCTGGGTGACGATTTTGCCGGTCACCTTCTGGCTCTGGATGGCCTTCAGCGCGGCGGCGCCGCCCTGGGCGTCGAGCGACTTGCCGACGAGTTCCCCGAGATCCATGGCGAAGGCGCCGGCGGCGAAAACGGCGGTCAGCATGGCGAGCACGATGGCGGTCGAATGGCGGAATTTCACGGTCCCGATCCTCCTGGGTGTGGGTCGATCGACGGTTACGTACAGTGCGGGAAAAGGTTGCCGGCCGGCCCGGCCTTCATCGCGTACCGGGCCGATACCCGGAACGCACGGCGATTATTCACGACGTCCGGCGCGATTCGGCGCGAATCCCGGGCCGTCAGACGCCCTTGCCGTAGTTGGGCGCTTCCTTGGTGATCAGCACATCGTGCGGGTGGCTCTCGCGCACGCCCGCCGACGTCACGCGCACCATCGTGGCCCGCGCGTGGAAGTCGTCGATGGTCGCGCAGCCGCAGTAGCCCATGCCCGAGCGCAGCCCGCCGATCATCTGGTAGATGACGTCGCCGGCGCGGCCCTTGTACGGCACGCGGCCCTCGATGCCCTCGGGAACCAGTTTGTCGGTCTCGGTGATCTCGCCCTGGAAGTACCGGTCCTTGCTGCCCTGCTGCATGGCCGCCAGCGAGCCCATCCCCCGGTAGCTCTTGTAGACGCGGCCCTCGAACAGGATCTTCTCGCCGGGCGATTCGTCGGTGCCGGCCAGCAGCGAGCCGGCCATCACCACGTCCGCGCCCACGGCGATGGCCTTGGCCACGTCGCCGCTGTAGCGCAGGCCGCCGTCGGCGATCAGCGGGATGCCGCGCGCCCGGGTAACGGTGGCCACGTCCATGATGGCGGTGATCTGCGGCATGCCGACGCCCGCCACCACGCGCGTGGTGCAGATCGAGCCCGGGCCGATGCCGACCTTGACCGCGTCGGCGCCGGCGTCGATCAGCGCGGCGGCGGCGGCGGCGGTGGCGATGTTGCCGGCCAGAACCTGCATCGACGGATAGGTGCGCTTGACCGCGGCCACGGTGTCCAGCACGTTGCGGCTGTGCCCGTGCGCGGTGTCGACGACCAGCAGGTCCACGCCGGCGGCCACGAGCAGTTCCGCCCGCAGCATCGTCTCCGCGCCCACGCCCACGGCGGCGCCCACCCGCAGGCGGCCCTCGCCGTCCTTGCAGGCGCGCGGGTAGTCGAGCTTCTTCTGGATGTCCTTGACCGTGATCAGCCCGCGCAGTTCGCCCCCACCGTTGACCACCAGCAGCTTCTCGATGCGGTGCTTGTGCAGGATCTCCGCCGCTTCCTCCAGCGTCGTGCCTTCGGGCACCGTCACCAGGTTCCGGCTGGTCATCACGTCACGCACCTTGATGCGCGTGTCCTTGACGAAGCGGAGGTCGCGGTTGGTCAGGATGCCCACCAGCTTCGGGCCCTCGGTGATCGGCACCCCGCTGATGCGGTAGTGGCGCATCAGTTCCTGCGCCTCGTCGATCGTCTTGTCCGGCTCCAGCGTGATCGGGTTGGTGATCATGCCCGATTCGCTGCGCTTGACCCGCTCGACCTCGGCCGCCTGCGTGCGCGGATCCAGGTTCTTGTGGATGACGCCCAGCCCGCCTTCACGCGCCACGGCGATCGCCATGTCCGCCTCGGTGACCGTGTCCATGGCCGCCGAGAGGAAGGGGATCTGCAGCCGGATGGTCCGCGTCAGTTGAGTCGAAGTGTCGATGTCCTTGGGCGTGACCTCGCTGTAGCCCGGCACCAGCAGGACATCGTCGAAGGTCAGCGCCTCGCGGAAGGCGCCCCCGGCGGGTGTGATGTGCGCGGACATGGGGGTCTCCCGGGGCTCAGGCCTTCATGACGCCGATGAACGGCAGATTCCGGTACTTCTCGTCGTAGTCGAGTCCGTAGCCGATGACGAATTCCTTGGGGATCTCGAAGCCCACGTAGTGCAGCGGCACTTCCTTTTTGCGGGCGGACTTCTTGTCCAGCAGCGAAGCCACGCGGATGCTGCGCGGAGCACGCGTCTGCAGCAGTTCGATCAGGTGCGCGATGGTCAGTCCCGTGTCGATGATGTCCTCGACCAGGATCACGTCGCGGTCGGTGATGTTCGACTTGAGATCCTTCTCGATCTTCACCACGCCGGTGCTCTGGGTGGCTCCGCCGTAGCTGGAAACAGCCATGAAGTCCACTTCGTGGTCGACCGATACGCAGCGCGTCAGGTCGGCCAGGAACGGGTAGGCGCCCTTGAGGATGCAGACGAAGATGGGCTGCGAACCCTGGTAGGCGATGCTGATCTCGTTGCCGAGCTGCCGCACGCGCTTCTGGATCTCGTCGCTGGAGATCAGCACCCGCTCGATGAAGGGATAGCGCCTGAGGTATTCCTGGTCGTCGAACGTCACGCCGCGCCTCCGGTCTGCCGCGGGCCGCCGGAAGCGGCCTTCGCGAGGTCATGGGCGCACGGACCGGACCGGCCCGCGCTATTCGGCCGGCCGCTCCAGCCCCCGGGCCTGCCGCACCTCGCGGTCGAGAGCGCGCAGACGGTCGCGTTCGCGGATGATGTTGCGGATCTTGGTGGCGATCAGGTCGATGGCCACGTTGTTGTGTCCGCCCTCGGGAATGATGATGTGCGCGTAGCGCTTGTTCGGCTCCACGAACTGCAGGTGCATCGGACGCACCACGTGCAGGTACTGGTCGACGACCGATTCCAGGGTGCGCCCGCGTTCGCGCGTGTCGCGCAGCAGACGCCGCAGCACCCGTTCGTCGGCATCGACGTCGACGTACAGGCGGATGTCCATCAGTTCGCGCAGTTCGCGCGATTCCAGCACCAGGATGCCCTCGACGAAGATGATGTCCGCCGGCTCGCAGAGCGCGGTGTCCTGCAGGCGGCTGTGGATGCTGTAGTCGTAGCGCGGGATATGCACCGCCTGGCCGCGCTGGAGTGCGTGCAGATGCTCGATCAGCAGGGCGGTCTCGAAGGCGTCCGGATGGTCGTAGTTGATCTTGGCGCGTTCGGCCATCGGCAGGGCGGAATTGTCCCAATAGTAGGCATCGTGATGAACGATCTGGATCGTCATCCCCGGACAGGCCTCGCGGACCCGGTAGGCCACGGTGGTCTTGCCCGAGCCGGATCCTCCGGCCACCCCGATGATGACCGGGGGCAACGGCTTGTGTTCTTGAGCCTGCATGGCCGTAAAATACCCGGGCACCCCGGTGGTGTCAATTTGCCGGTTGAAACCGTTGCCACAGGGCCGGTGGAGCCCGGTCCCGGCCGTCGGAAAGCCGGGCAGGCGCCCCGCCGGACCGACGCCGGGCCGCCGCCGGGCCACCCGCCGGGCTAGGAATCAGTCGCTCGACCGGCGAAGCGACAGCGAAATGCGCCCCCGCTCCAGATCCACAGCCGTCACCCGCGCCATGACCTTCTGGCCGACCTTCACGACCTCGTTGGGGTCGCGGACGAAACGGTCGGCCAGCTGGCTGATGTGGGCCAGTCCGTCCTGGTGCACGCCGATGTCGATGAAGGCCCCGAAATTCGTCACGTTGGTGACGATTCCCGGCAGCATCTGCCCCAGCACCAGGTCCGACGGCTTGCCGACGCCCGGCGCGAAGCTGAACGCCTCGTACTGCTCGCGCGGGTCGCGGCCCGGCTTGGCCAGTTCGCCGGCGATGTCCTGCAGGGTGGGCAGGCCCACTTCCTCGGTGGCGTACTTGCGCAGATCGACCCCGGCCAGGGCCTTTTCGTCGCCCACCAGGGCGGCCACCGGCCGGCCCAGATCCTTGGCGATGCGCTCGACCACGGCGTAGCTCTCCGGGTGCACGGCGCTGCCGTCCAGCGGCTGGTCGCCGCCGCGGATGCGCAGAAAGCCGGCCGCCTGTTCGAACGCCTTGGGCCCCAGGCGCGGCACCTTCAGCAGCTGCTTGCGGCTGCGGAAGGCGCCCTCGGCGTCGCGGTGGGCCACGACGGCCGAAGCCAGCTGCGGCCCCAGCCCCGACACGTACGACAGCAGCTGCGGACTGGCCGTGTTGACGTCCACGCCCACGGCGTTCACGCAGCTCATCACGGTGTCGTCCAGGCTGCGCTTGAGCGCCTTCTGGTCGACGTCGTGCTGGTACTGGCCCACGCCGATGCTCTTGGGGTCGATCTTGACCAGCTCCGCCAGGGGATCCATCAGCCGCCGGCCGATGGACACCGCCCCGCGCACGGTCACGTCGTGGTCGGGGAATTCGTTGCGCGCGACCTCGCTGGCCGAGTAGATGGAGGCGCCCGACTCGTTGACCATCACCAGGACCACCGTGGACGGCAGGCCCAGCCCGCGCACGAACGCCTCGGTCTCGCGGCCGGCGGTGCCGTTTCCGATGGCCACGGCCTGGATCCTGAACTTCGTCACCAGATCCTTGACGATCGGACCCGCCTCGTCCGCGCCGCGGCCGCCGGTGTGCGGGTAGACGGTGGTGTTGTGCTTCAACGCGCCCTGCTCGTCCAGCACCACCAGCTTGCAGCCGGTGCGGAAGCCCGGGTCCAGGGCCAGGATGCGGCGCGGCCCCAGCGGCGAGGCCAGCAACAACTCGCGCAGGTTGCGGACGAACACCGCGATGGCCTCCTCGTCGGCGCGGCGGCGCATCTCCAGGCGCACGTCGGTCTCCATGGCCACCGACAGCAGACGGCGCCAGCCGTCCTGCACGGCCAGGCGCACCTGATCGGCGGCGGCGCCGGACCCGTTCCGGGCGATGAACGGCCGGGCGGCGATGATCAGCGCGCGCTCTTCGGGCACCTCGATTTCCATGTGCAGGAACTTCTCGCGTTCGCCCCTGCGGATCGCCAGGACACGGTGCCCGGGCGCCGTGCGCACGGGTTCACGCCAGTCGAAGTAGTCGCGGAACTTGGCGCCTTCCTGCTCCATGCCGCGGGCCACACGCGAGACCAGCTGGCCGTCCTCCAGGTACATGGTGCGCAGTTCGGCGCGCACCTCGGCGTTCTCGCTGACGGTTTCGGAGATGATGTCGCGGGCGCCGGCCAGCGCCTCGTCCGGACCGGGCACTTCCTTCTCCGCGTCGATGAAGGTCGCCGCCATCGCGTTGACTTCCTCGGCGCCGGGCCCGGCGCCGGTGTTGCCGGCCTTCTCCAGCAGCCACTGCGCCAGCGGCTCCAGCCCGCGCTCGCGCGCGATGGTGGCGCGGGTGCGGCGCTTGGGCCGGAACGGCAGGTACAGGTCCTCCAGGGCCGCGAGGGTGGCCGCCCCGGCGATGCCCTTCTGCAGTTCGTCCGTCATCAGGTTTCGTTCCTGCAGCGACTTGACGATGGCCTCGCGCCGCTTGTCCAGTTCGGCCAGCTGCTCCAGCCGGTCGCGGACCGCGGTCACCTGCACCTCGTCCAGACCGCCGGTGGCTTCCTTTCGGTAGCGACTGATGAACGGGACCGTGGCCCCGCCAGCGATCAGTTCGCCGGTGGCCTGCACCTGGGACGCCGGGACATTCAGCTCAGCGGCAATCATCCGGATATGGGTCGGATTCACGGGCGGGCCCTCGATTTCCAGGTGCGCAGGTGGCGGTCGTCCGCTGGTCATGGCCCATTGCCTGGGCGGGCGGCAGGATGCGCGACGACCGGCGCGGGCGCAAGCGCGGATCGCGCCGACAACCTCAGGTCGCGACCGGACCCCCGTTTCGGGGTGGACCCTGCCCCCTCGCGAGGCGATAATCCCCCGCCGGCGGGCGTCACCCCCCGCGCGCCGAAACCGGAAAGGCCCACTCGATCATGCAGAACGTCATTTCCTTCCTGGGCATCTTCGTCCTGATGTTCATCGCCTGGCTCCTGAGCGCCAACCGCCGCCGCTTCCCCTGGCGGGTGGCGATCTGGGGCGTGGCCCTGCAGATGGTTCTGGCCGTCATCCTGCTTCGAACCCCCTGGGGCGAGGTGATCTTCGGGGCCGCGCGCGACTTCATCACGCGGATCCTGGGCTTCACCGACGCCGGCGCCTCGTTCCTCTGGGGCGGGCTGTACCGCAGCAGCCCCGAACTGGTGGCGAACCTCGCGCCGGAGAACGGCTACTGGCAGGTCACGAATTCGGCCACCGGGCAGCTCACCTCGATCGGCACCGTGTTCATCATGCACGTGCTGCCGACGATCATCTTCTTCTCCAGCCTCATGGCCGTGCTGTACCACGCCGGCGTCATGCAGAAGTTGATCTCCGGCATCGCGCGCATCATGCAGAAGACGATGGGCACCAGCGGCAGCGAGACGCTCTCCTGCTCGGCCAACATCTTCGTGGGCCAGACCGAGGCGCCGTTCGTGATCCGCCCCTACCTCGAGACGATGACCCGCAGCGAGATCATGGCGGTCATGGTCGGCGGCTTCGCCACCGTCGCCGGCGGCGTCATGGCCGCCTACGTCCGCTTCGGCATCGACGCCGGCCACCTGCTGGCCGCCAGCGTGATGTCGGCGCCCGCCGCGCTGGTGGTGGCCAAGATCATGCTGCCGGAAACCGAGGTGTCGCCCACGCGCGGTGCGGTTTCGCTGCAGATTCCCCGCGAATACGCCAATGTCCTGGATGCGGCGGCCGGCGGCGCCGGCGTGGGCCTGAAGCTCGCGGCCAACGTCGGCGCCATGCTGCTGGCGTTCATCTCGCTGGTGGCGATGATCAACTATGGGCTGGGCTTCGCGCACACCTCGCTGGGCACGATCCTGGGCTGGGTGTTCGCGCCGTTCGCCTGGATCATGGGCGTGCCGTCGTCCGAGATGAGGGCCTTCGGAGCCCTGTTGGGCACCAAGATCTCGGTCAACGAGTTTCTGGCCTACATCCAGCTGGCGGACATCAAGACGGCCGGGACGATGTCCCCGCGCAGCATCGTGATCGCCACCTACGCGCTGTGCGGTTTCGCGAATTTCAGCTCGATCGCGATCCAGATCGGCGGCATCGGCACCCTGGCGCCGGGCCGGCGGTCGGACGTGGCGCGGCTTGGGCTGAAGGCGATGATCGGCGGGGCGATCGCGTCGTGGATGACGGCGGCGATCGCGGGCGTACTGACAGGGTAGGGCTCTTGCGGGGAGGATCAGACATGACGGGCAGTCAGTTGATCGTCAACGGAGCGCCGCGAATCTGTGAAGCGGCGCCCGACACGCCGCTGCTCTGGGTCCTGCGCGATGAACTCGGGGTCACCTCCGTCAAGTACGGGTGCGGCGAGGGGCTCTGCGGCGCCTGCACCGTCCACCTCGACGGGGAGCCGGTGCGGTCGTGCACGATGACGCTGGCGGACGCGGCCGGCCGGAGCATCACGACGGTCGAAGGGCTGGCCGCGACCGGGCATCCGCTGGTGGCCGCCTGGGTGGCGGAGCAGACCTCTCAGTGCGGCTACTGCCAGCCGGGCCAGATCATGACGGCGGCGGCGCTGCTGGCGCGCAACCCGCACCCGAGCGACGAGCAGATCGTCACCGCGATGTCGGACAACCTCTGCCGCTGCGGCACCTACCACCGGATCCGGCGCGCCGTGCGGCGGGCCGCCGACGGACAGGAGCAGCGATGAGCGGCGCCGGGCTGACCCGAAGGTCGTTCCTGCAGGTCGTCGGCGCCGGCGGCGCCGGGCTGCTGATGGCGATCTACCTGCCGCACCGCCTGCTGGCTGACCCGTCGGACACCGGCGGCGAAAACACGGCCTTCACGCCCAGCGTTTTCCTGCGCATCGATCCCGACGGAACCGTGACGGTGGTCACCGGGCGCTGCGAACTGGGCCAGGGCGCGCACACGGCCATGGCGATGCTCATCGCCGAGGAGCTGGAGGCCGACTGGTCGCGCGTGCGCGTCGAACAGGCGCCGGCCCATCCCACCCTCTACGGCAGCATGACCACCGGCGGCAGTTCCAGCGTCCGCGGCGGCTGGAACCGCCTGCGCCAGGCCGGCGCCGCCGCGCGGGAAATGCTGATCGCCGCCGCCGCGGCCACGTGGGGCCTGCCGGCCTCCGAGTGCCGCGCGGAACAGGGCTGGGTCATTCACACCGGCGGGCGCCGGCTCGGCTACGGGGACCTGGCGGCTGCCGCCGCGAAGCAGCCGCTGCCATCTGACCCGCCGCTGAAAGCCGCGCGGGATTTCCGCCTGATCGGCCACGGCGCCCCGCGTCTCGACATGGAAGCGAAGGCGAACGGATCGGCGAAGTTCGGCCTGGACGTGCGGCGCCCGGGGCAGCTGACCGCGGCGGTCGCGCGCTGCCCGGTGTTCGGAGGCAAAGCGAAGAGCTGGAACGAAGCCGCGGCGCGGGCCGTGCCTGGCGTACGCGCGGTCTTCTCCGTGCCGAGCGGCGTGGCCGTCGTCGCGGATTCGACCTGGGCGGCCCTGCAGGGGCGCGAGGCGTTGGCCGTCGTCTGGGACGAGGGCGCCGAAGCCGCGCTGGACGGCGCGGAGATCGCCCGGAGATTCGCCGCTCTCGCAGAGCAGGAGGGCAAGACCGCGCGCGACGACGGAGATTTCGCGACCGCCTTCGCGGGCGCCGCCCGCCGCCTTGAGGCCGTGTACGAGCAGCCGTACCTGGCGCACGCGGCGCTCGAGCCGGGAAACTGCACGGCGCACGTCACGCGGGACGGCGTCGAGATCTGGGCGCCCACGCAGGGACCGCAGTGGGCCCAGTCGGCCGCGGCAGAAGCGGCCGGCGTGCCGATCGAGAAGGTGCTGCTGCACACGACCTGGTCCGGCGGCGCCTTCGGACGGCGCCTCATGCCCGACTTCGTCGTCGAAGCCGTGGAAGTGGCGAAGCACGTCACCGGTCCCGTGCAGGTGGTCTGGACGCGCGCCGACGACCTGGCGCACGACTTCCACCGCCCGGCCAGCCACCACCGCCTGGCCGCGGGCCTGGACGGCGACGGACGGCTCATCGCCTGGCGGCACCGCATCGTCAGCCAGTCGATCGGCGCGCAGCATTTCGGGCAGGGAGCCTACGACGACGAACCCGACGCCGTCGACGGCGCGAAGCAATGGCCCTACCAGGTGCCGAACGTGCGCGTCGAACATGTCCTGGCGACGCTGCCGGTCCCGATCGGCTGGTGGCGCTCGGTCTACAACACGCAGAACGCCTTCGTGAACGAGTGCTTCCTCGACGAGTGCGCGGCCGCGGCCGGCGTGGATCCGCTCGCCTGGCGGCTGGGACTGCTGCCTGCCGGCGACCGGTTGCGCGGCGTGCTGGAACGGGCGGCCTCGGCGGCCGGCTGGGGCGGACCCGTGCCCGCCGGGCGCGCGCGCGGTCTGGCCGCCCACGCCTGCTTCGGCAGTTTCGTCGCGCACGTGGCCGAGGTGTCGCTGAGCGGAAGCGGCGGCATCGTCGTGCACCGCCTGACCTGCGCCGTGGACTGCGGCGTGGCCGTGGATCCCGGCGGCATCCGGGCACAGGTGGACGGGTCGGTGGCGCTGGCGCTGAGCGCCGTCCTGTTCGGCGAGATCACGCTGGAGAAAGGCCGCGTCCGGCAGCGCAACTACGACGACTATCCCGTGCTGACGAACGACCGGATGCCGGAGATCGACGTGCACATCATCGCGAACGGCGATCCCGTCGGCGGCATCGGCGAACCGCCCCTGCCGCCGGTGGCGCCGGCCGTCGCCAACGCGCTGTTCGCGCTCACGGGCCGGCGCGTGCGCCGGTTGCCCATCCGGCCCGCCGATCTGCGCGGTTGACCACCGGCCCGGTTCACGGGCGGACAGCCGGCCGATCCACCGTTCGCAGGAGCGCGCTGAAATCCAGGTCGCCGTCGCCGTCGCCGAGCGCGCGGGCGAAGCTGTCGTCGGCCGCGGCCGATGCCGGCAGGTCCGCTCCCGCCGCGGTCGCCAGCGCGCGGGCCAGCCGCAGGTCCTTGCTCATGTGCTTCAGCGGAAAGGCGACGGCGTAGTCGCCGGCCAGCATGCGCGGGCCCTTGCCGCGGAACATGGGGTTGGCGATGGCGCCGGCGTCCAGCACCTCGAGCACGTCGGCCGGCGCCAGGCCCGTGGCGCGCGCCAGCGTCAGGCCCTCGCAGAACGCCGTCATCATCCCGCCCATGACCATGTTCACCACCAGCTTCATGCGCGCGCCGTTGCCGACGCCGCCCAGGTACAGGCGCTTTTTTCCCAGCAGGTCCAGCGCGGGTGCCGCTTCGTCGTAGAGATCCTCGTCGCCGGCGGCCAGGATGACCAGCGTGCCCTGCTCGGCCGGCTGGCGGCTGCCCGAGACGGGCGCCTCCAGGAACCGGCCGCCGCGCGCGGTCATGGCCGCGGCGATCTGCGCGCTCGTGGCGGCATCGACGGTGGACATGTCGACGTAGCCTCCGCCCGCGCGAAGGCCCTCGCCGACGCCGCCGGGACCACAGGCCACCGCCAGCGCCGCCGCCGGGTCGGCCAGCATCGCGAACGTGATGTCGGAGATGGCCGCCAACGCCGCCGGCGACGGGGCCACCGCGGCACCGGCCTCGCGCAACGGCCCGCAGGCCGCGGCTGTGCGGTTCCAGACGGTCAGCTCGTGCCCGCCCCGCAAGAGGTTCAGCGCCATGGGCTGACCCATGATGCCCAGCCCGACGAATCCGAGTTTCATGGTCGTGTCGCCTTTCCTGCGGTCGGTGCCGCGCCCGAACGTCCTCGCGCGCAGAACCTGTTTCCGTGCGCGGCGCATCGTGGCATGATCGGGTGCCCGGCGTCAAACCTCGCGCCCGGACTGGACGACCACGCCGACCGGAGGCCGCGTTCATGAACCACGCTCTGGCCGATCTCCGCCGCACGCCCAATGCGCTGGCTGCGCACTACACGGAGTTCCG
>JFJP01037520.1_pt1 | contig 27000 bp, 15 predicted proteins | sample 431651 | NCBI WGS metagenome assembly JFJP01 (sample SAMN02602958, study PRJNA72255) | Microbial mat metagenome, whole genome shotgun sequencing project. | biome: fresh water; feature: sink hole; material: water; isolation source: purple microbial (photo- and chemosynthetic) mats found in...
AATCTGAAAAAACTTGGAACTGTTACCATCGATTCGAACATGGTAATTATCTGTGTGGTAGGCGATTTGCCTTCCGAAAACGTTGGTTTTCAGGCAAAAGCCGTTGCAGCCATGAAAGACATTCCTGTTCGAATGATTTCGTATGGCGGTAGCAATTACAATATTTCGTTTCTGATTAATGCCGAAGATAAAAAACGTGCGTTAATTGCATTGAGCGAAGGACTATTTAGTTAATGGTTAATTATTAATGGTTCAATGATTAATGATTAATGATTAATGATTAATGATTAATGATTAATGATTAATGATTAATGATAAAACAAACCAATTAACCAATCAACGGATGAACATATTAACCGATGAACTAATCAACAGATGAACTAATCAACAGATGAACTAATCAACAGATGAACTAATCAACAGATGAACTAATCAACAGATGAACAAATCGTACAAAAATTTCAGGACATAGATACTCCGTTTTATTATTACGATTTGGATTTGTTGCGTGCAACACTTACCGAAATTAAAGCGCAAAGCAGCCGCTCGAACTTTGATGTGCATTATGCCATGAAAGCGAATGTAAGCCCAAGCGTATTGAAATGCATTATGGAAGCAGGGCTTGGTGCCGACTGTGTAAGTGGTGGCGAAGTGCAAGCAGCTTTGGATGCAGGTATTCCTTCATCAAAAGTGGTTTTTGCAGGCGTAGGTAAGGCCGATTGGGAAATTAATTTGGGCTTGGAAAATGATATTTTCTGCTTCAATGTAGAATCTATCCCCGAACTGGAAGTAATCAACGAATTGGCCATAGCAAAAGGCAAAACAGCTCAGGTTGCGTTACGTATCAATCCGAATGTAAGTGCACACACACATCATTATATCACTACCGGACTGAACGAAAATAAGTTTGGTATCAATATGTCGGAATTGGAAAAAGTAACCGATTTGGTACTTACGCTATCGAACATTAAACTCATTGGTATTCACTTCCATATTGGCTCACAAATTACCGATATGAGTTCGTTTCAGGCTTTGAGTGTACGTATAAATGAACTTCAGGAATTATTCGAAAATCGTAATATCAATCTATCGGTGATAAATGTTGGTGGCGGCTTAGGCATTAACTACGAACACCCCAATCATTTCCCAATTCCCGATTTTGAAGCTTATTTCAAGGTTTTTCGTGAGCATTTGGAGCTTCGACCTGGCCAGACACTTCATTTCGAATTGGGTCGCGCTGTGGTAGCACAATGTGGCAGTCTTATTTCGAGAGTTTTGTATGTAAAAGAAGGGACTTCGAAAAAATTTGCCATACTCGATGCCGGTTTTACAGAATTGATTCGCCCAGCCTTGTATCAAGCATATCATCGTATCGAGAATTTAAGTTCGAACTTGCCCGATGAAGTGTACGATGTAGTTGGCCCAATTTGCGAATCGTCGGACTCGTTTGCGAAAGATTACAGCATGAACGCAACCAAACGTGGGGATATAATTGCTCTCCGTTCGGCTGGTGCTTATGGCGAAATAATGGCTTCGCAATATAATTTGCGCAAATTGCCCAAAGCGTACACTTCGGACGAATTGAAATAATAAACAGCCTCTAACCTCCGTCAGTGGACGGACAAACTCTAAAGGGGAACAATTTAAGAAATAAAAGCAATGATTAAATCATTGCTTTTATTTCTTGGTGAATTTCGTTCCAAACCTCGTCGGTCATTTTAGCACCAATAACCTCCACCACTTTTGCCGAAACGAGCGAGCCTATTTTTCCACATATATCGTGCGAATAATCATTAGCTAATCCATACAAAAATCCGGCAGCATATAAATCGCCCGCACCAGTTGTATCGATACATTCGGCCAAACGCGGTAAGACTTTCACACTATTTTTGCCTGATTTAACATAAGAGCCATCTTTTCCAATTTTCACTACAGCTATTTCGCAATGCTCCGAAATATGAATTAATGCTTCTTCGGGTTCTTTTCCGGTAAATGCACGGGCTTCTTCTTCGTTTGCAAAAACAATATCTACAAAATCTTTAATCATTTCGTTCAGGAAGTCCAAATTAGCCTCCACCACATTGTAACTTGCCAAATCTACCGACACCATTAAACCCGCTTCTTTAGCCATTTTAACAGCCGTACGAATTAAATCGTGGTTTTGTACCAGATAGCCTTCGATATGAAAAATATCGTAACCCTCAAACATTTCAGTTTTCAAATCGGCAGCATCAATTTCGCACGCAGCACCCAAAAAAGTGCACAAAGTACGCTCTCCATCTGCCGAAACCAACACCGTACATTTACCACTCGCAGTATTGCTCAGTTCAAGATGTGGTGTTACACCATTATTAATCATATCGCGTTTAAAAAATTCGCCGATACTATCTTTGCCCACCTTACCAATAAATCCAGCTTTACCACCCAAGCAAGTAATGCCATTAATGGTGTTGGAAGCCGAACCACCTGTTACCATTTTGGGTGAAACGCCTTCTAGTAGGGTCATAATCTCCTCCGATTTGTGGCCATCCACCAACTGCATACTCCCTTTTGGCAAGTGTAGAGTATTTAAAACACTATCATTTTCAATCTGTAACAAAATATCTGTCAGGGCATTACCCATTCCTAAAACTTTTTTCATAAAATTATTTGTTATTTTTGTGCAAAGATATTGCATATTTCAGTAAAAACCATTACTTTTGCAACGCATTTGAAGAAAAAACTTATGCAAAATTCTTCCTTAGCTCAGTTGGTTAGAGCATCTGACTGTTAATCAGAGGGTCCTTGGTTCAAGTCCAAGAGGGAGAGCCTAGAAACTCGTTACTTAAAAGTAGCGAGTTTTTTTGTTGAAATAATTAAGTAATCAGAGGGTGGGTTAATTATTCGGTTCAAGCCCAAGATGGAGAGCGCTACTAATCAGGCACTTACAATTATTTTGTAGGAGCTTTTTTTATGCTTACAAATACAACTAACGATTTTAGCATTATTTTAGCACAAAAAAAGCTATCGATTTTCTCAAACCAAAAGCCCCATCAAGCAATCACTAAAAAAAACAATTAAAGTCCTAGTCTTTGCTTTCTCGTTTTCTAACTTTATCAATGGCATCATTTAAGTATTTTATGAAGTGAAATCTATCGTGAACAACTTTGACATTTGGTAAAACTTCTTGAGTTCCATTCAAATATGCCTCCAACATATCCATTGAGATATATTCCACTTCATATTTTTGTCACTCACTTAAACTATTATTTAATAGGTCTTTGTATGCTTTTTTTATTGTATCCTTAGCATTATCTATAACATATCCAAGTCAGGGCAGCTCAATACAGTAGCATACCGATGATTTGATTTGTGCGATTTCTCATCTACACTTAATTACCTGTATATAAAATCTTTATCTCTTCTTGAAATACCACGTTCACTTGCAGTATGAATAATATTATTGATTAAACTAAAGCCACAACGTAACAATTCGGAGCTCTTTGTCTGATTTTTCGTGGCCAATAATACATTAATAGCAAATCTTTAAAAATAAAAATGTATGCCTTAATCCAGGTTTAGCCCAAGTTACATCCAAGCTTTTGATTTTCCCATCCTTATCTATAAGTCTTGGTATCTTGTCCATAATGAAACATTTATACTGCAAAATATCCAAATGTCGCCACCTGCGATAATCTCTGTAATCATAGATTCCGTTGTAAGAATCGCCGTTTTTTTTTCCTTATAAGATTCAATGTCGTTAAGTTAAGCCTCTCATTTTAGACGGCGAGATAAAAATCCTTTTTAATCCACCTTATTCGCTAAATCTGCGTTCCTATTTCTTTTTAATAATTAGCTCAAAATAGAATTGCTTTTTCTATCCCTTTAGATAGGTGTCGAGCCGGGTGCGATACATTGTTTTATAAAAATCTATAATATGTAAAGTATAATACTCATATTATGTAAAATATAAATGTCACATTATGTAAAACAAAACACTCACAATATGTAAAATAAATTATGTATCTTTGCAGCGAATAATTAGTTTAACTATTATATATTAGCACATTATGGCCTACATACAACGAATAACCGACATTGAGCTTCAACGCAAATTGCAGGCGACTGGCGCGCTACTTATACGTGGTGCAAAAGCGTGCGGAAAAACCGAATCGGCACGGCAGTTTGCAGCCAGTGTTTTGAGTGTGGATACCGATCCACAGGTGCCGCTATTTATCGACACTGCGCCCGAACGCCTGCTGCTTGGTAATGCGCCTCGCCTATTAGATGAGTGGCAAGAGCAACCTGTATTGTGGAATTTTGTCCGCCACGAAGTGGATAAACGGGCATTGCCGGCACAGTTTATACTTACAGGCTCGGCTAATCCGGTGGAAAGTGCCAAAATGCACTCGGGTGCGGGTAGGTTTACTATGCTCGATATGCGTACTATGAGTTGGCAGGAAATGGATTTTTCGAGTGGCAAAATAAGCCTGAATGCATTGTTGAATGGTGGACGTGTTGATGTTTTCGACGAAGCAACCGATTTGGAATTTATTGTTGAACGAATTATATGTGGTGGTTTTCCTGTTTTGCTGAAAAAATCGGTTGCGCAGGCTTCGGATATAAACCGTGCCTACATCAATTTGCTTGCTGAGGTAGATATGAGCCGTGTGTCCGACATAAAGCGTGACCCAGTTAAAGTGCGAAATTTACTGCGGTCGTTGGCGCGAAACACTGCTACAACCATCGAAGCAACTTCCATCGAAGCCGATATTTTCGAGAAGGACAATGTTCAAATTTCGCGTCCAACTATATACGACTATCTGGATACACTCGAACGCCTTATGATAGTTGAAAATCAGCCGGCATGGAATGCGCATTTACGTTCGTCGGCATTGCTGCGCAAAGCACCGAAGCGCCACTTAACCGATGTTGCGTTGGCTGTAGCTGCGCTGGGTGCTACCAAAAAATCGCTGCTTGCCGACCTGAAATTTACTGGTTTTTTGTTTGAGTCGCTTGCCGTGCACGAACTGCGGGTGTATGCACAGGCCAACGATGCGAGCGTATACCACTATCGCGATTCGAATAATTTGGAAGTGGATGCCATAGTGCAACAATACAGCGGCGAATATGCTGCATTCGAAATTAAACTTGGCATAGGTCAAATTGATGCAGCTGCCGCCAATCTGCTTAAATTTGCTTCCACAATTGATACTTCGAAAACTCAGCCACCCAAATCGTTGAATATTATTACCGGTACCGGTGTAAGCTTTACCCGAAATGATGGTGTAAATGTTATTTCGCTTGCTTCGCTGGGTGTGTAGGTTCGTTGTGTTTCATCAAGCGGTAGGGAAGTTGTGTTTCATCAAGCGGTAGGGATACCGCTTGTCCCTTACTTTTTTAAAAATGAAATCACATTATGTAAAGTGAAATACTCATAATATGTAAATTTAAATACTCATAATATGTAAAATAAAATACTCATAATATGTAAAATGAATTGCTCATAATATGGAAAATATAAATTTTATAATAATGATAATCAATGCATTTAAGTTGTAAATTGCAAATGAATAAATTGTAAATTTAATTGCTTATTTCATTAGCCATTTATTGGTATTAATTTCTTTGGATGGATAAGGATACGTGTAATTTTCGTCGGTAGGTTTCACGGCGTTTACCTGCATGGAGCTGCTTCCTTTTGCGGGTATGGTTTGTAGCGTGCGCAGTAAGTCGTTGGAGCGGAATCCTTCGCCGAGCAATTCTATTCTACGCTCGGTTAAAATGCTGCTTATAAGAGCTTCTTTAGTTGAAATTTGGTTGTTTGCAAAAATATAACCAGAATCGGAACGTGTACGAACGGCTTTGAGCAAATCGGTGGCAAGTGCCAAGTTGTTGGTGCGAGCAGCTGCTTCGGCATAATTCAGAAGTACTTCGGCATAGCGAATTACAGGTATAAAATCGGTGTATGGAGTTGCTTTGGCATATTTTTTTAGGTAAAATTTTCCATTATCACTACGCAAAAACTGCTTGCGAACATCTTCGTTTCGCCAGGTGGCATCACCCAAAATACCGTTAGGGTTAAGGTAATACTCTGAATTGCCGTTTAAAACATAACCCAAAGCAGCCTGTCCCGAATAGGAATCGGTAGCCGTCATGGGCATCGAAAAAACGGATTCGGTGGTGGTATAATCGGACGAAAATACGCTAAGAACATTATTGAGCTGATGTTTAACTCCCGAAGTAGCCGAAAATGGTGCAAGTGTCTGCCCTACAATTTTTTGCGCTTCTGTTTTTACCTTTTCGTAATTGCCCATAGTGAGGTAAACACGCGTTTTGAGGGCAATAACGGCATTTCGATGTGCACGCGTTGTATTGAGCAAAGGGGTGGAATAGACGAGTGGTAATTGTTGCTCAGCCACATCCAAATCGGCTAAAATTTGCTGGTAAACTTCGGCTGTGGTGCTTCGTTGCAAATTGTTGTTGGCCGATGAAGTTTCGGCATTTAGTCGCAGTGGTAGTGCTTTTGAGGCTCCGTTGTCCTCGTTGTACGGACGGGCATAAATTGTTACCAAAGAAAAATAACATAATGCACGCACAAAATGAGCTTCGGCTAAGTAGTTGGTTTTGATCGAATCGGATAGTACGCCGCTTGTTTTTTCAAGTCCATCTATCAGAATATTAGCATTGTTGATAGTAGAATAGGCAGCTATCCAAAGGTTATTTACATCCATGTCGCCGGATGTAGTCGCATTTCTCCAGGTAATGTAACCTGTTATTGGGTTGGTAGTTACGTTTATAAATTCGTCGCCGCGCACATCCATAAGTAGTGGATATTTTTGTCCGTAAAAATCGGAACTCTTGAGCGATTTGTACATACCGTTTACCAATCCGAGTATTCGCTCGGGTGTATCGAAAGCTACTTCGGAATTGATGGCTGTTTTGGGCGACAGGTTTAATAGGTCGTCGCACGAAGTTGTTGCCAAAAAGGCAAAAATTACGAAGAGTATTTTTAAAATAGAGTTTGTCATGTTTTTAAAATATTTTAATTGAGCAATATTAATAGTACGCTGATTTTCAGCATAAAAACCGATTTTATTGGTGTTATAATCCGTATTTAATCTGCTTTATCAGCGTTTTTCCGCGTTCCTATTAAATATTAATGGGACGCTGATTTTCGCTGATTAAGCGGATGGAAAACGGATTTTAATCTCGCCTTTGGCGATATGATTTTCAGCACATCAACATCAATTTATTGGTGTTTTAATCCGTATTTAATCCGCTTTATCAGCGTTTTTCCGCGTTCCAATTTTAAATATTAATGGGACGCTGATTTTCGCTGATTAAGCGGATGGAAAACGGATTTTAATCTCGCCTTTGGCGATATGATTATCAGCACATCAATATCAATTCATTGATGTTTTAATCCGTATTTAATCCGCCCTATCCGTGTTTTTCCGCGTTCCTATTACAAATTATTCCGTATTCTTTTCCGAGTTTATATCTTAATATTTACGCCAAAAGTAACCGTTCTTCCAAGTCCAACAGAGTTTTTATCTACACCAGGCGTCAGGTTTGAATTTCCGTTCGACGAAGCTTCGGGATCGGTGCCTTTGTATGCCGTAAGTAGCCATATATTAGAGCCTTGTACAAATACTGAAATTTCGGATATTTTAATTTTATTACAAATTTTATCCGATAAATGATACGCCAACATCAAATTATTCAGGCGTAAGAAATCGGCATTTTGCACATTTTCGGAGATAGGGAATTTTGCGCCATTCGAAGTTTGGTCGCCATACACCACACGTGGAATGTTGGTTGTTTGACCTGCCGATGTCCAGCGATTGAGTGCTTCTACGGTGTTATTCAGATAGCGCATATCGAGCAACGAACCGCGAGTGCCGTACATCACAGAATTGCCACCGCTATACGAAAAATCTATTTTCAAATCGAAATTTTCATAGCGCAAGTTATTGTTAAAACCGCCATACCATACAGGTATTGCATTGCCAACTATCTGATAATCGGCACTATTGATTGCCGGAGCCGTTGTGCCATCTAAAAATGTCCAGTTGCTTTGTCCTGCTGCTACAGCTTCGGAATACTGCACCTGCTGCCCTTTGGCATTTACAAAAATCCGTCGTCCGTTTTCTGGGTTTACACCGGCCGTTTTGGCTGCATACAAACTACCTACCGAATAGCCAACGCGTGTAATATTAGTGCTTTCGGACGAAATGTGCGTATAAGCTACAATGTCGGCATTGCCATCGGCCAGAGCTGTTACTTTATTGCGTACATGGGTGTAATTAAGTGACGTTTCCCATTTGAAATGGCTTGTATTTAAAACCTTATAATTCACTTCCACTTCAATCCCTCTATTGTACATCGAGCCAACATTTGCCAAAATTACATTGCCCGGAATACCTTTCGACGGCGATTGAGGAGCATTGAGTATCAGTCCGTCAATATTGTTATTGAAAAATGAAAAACTGAGTTGCATTTTACTTTTCATCATAGTAGCATCAAAGCCTATATTTGTCTGCTTACTCGTTTCCCAGCCCAAGTCTTTATTGCCCGCTTGCGAAATGGATAAACCAGCTTCGGAGCCATACACCGTAGCAGCATACAAATTCATCGACCCATAATCGGTTGGTAGGTTGGCATTACCCACTATTCCGTAACCCGCACGTAATTTAAAAAAATCAACAAAATTGGTTAATCTTAAGTTTTTGTAAAATGACTCTTCGGAAAGAATCCATCCTGCCGAGGCGCCACCAAAATTACCAAATTTATTACCTTCGGCTAATGCTGAATTTCCGTCGCGGCGTAGGTTTATGGCAAGTAATATTTTATTGTCAAAATCGTAATTTACACGTCCGAAATACGATACAAGTGCTTTTTCGGATAAAAAATTGTTTGCAGGCGTGTAGATGGACCATCCACCTTGGTAATTTTCGAAAAATGGATCTATGGCACCCGTTGCCTCTACACCCCAGCCCGAAAAGCTCATTTTTTGCTGTTCGTAGCCCGCTAAAAGTTGAATATTGTTTCGGAGAAATGATGCGTTGTATTTCAGCGTATTCGACCACACCCAACTGTTGCGCAAGGCGTACGAATTTGTAATATCGCCTTTTACATTATATCCTGTTGAGCCAAGTCGGGCGCTGTTGAAACTGATATTTTCGGTATTTATTCTGTCCAACGAATAATTGGTTGAAAAATTCAGATTTCTCAAAATATTATAAGTTGCAGATAAATTTCCGATAATATGATCGTTGCCCGATGTGTAACGACTATTGGCAAATAGCGCAACCGGATTGTAATAACCATTGGTTATCAAATTGTTAGCATTTCCAACTCGTCCAGCAGATGAAATATTGTAACTTCCATCGGCATTGTAAGCCGAAACATTTGGAGGTAGCACCATAGCCATTCGGGCAGCTCCAATGAGCAAAAATGCACTATTGCGAAGCGAACCTGTATTTTGAGCCTGATTGAAACTGTTGTTGTAGCACAAATTGGCATTCAATTGCATATTCCGGTTAATATTGTGTTTTATATTAAAATAAATTCCCTTTCGGGTAAAATTATTGTCAATTAAAAAACCCTGCTGATTGGTATAATTTGCTGATAAGTAATAGTTTGTTGTTTCATTTCCTCCGTCGATACTTAGGTGATGATGTTGCGAAATGCCTGTTCGGTATACATAATCGTTCCAATTTGTATTCACTTCACTTCCATCGGTATTGTAGGATGGAAAAAATAATGCAGAAGCTACTGAGGCATCATTTTCTTTCCCCGAAAGAATTTTTGCATTGCGTACCGCCTCATTTTTTACTTCCATGTATTGTGCAGCATTCAATACTTTTGGTAAACGTATAGCGTTGGTTGCCGAAATGGAATAATTGTACGAAACAGTTGTTTTTTGCGCAATCCCCTTTTTGGTAGTAATAACAATAACTCCCGCAGCTGCACGCGAACCGTAAATTGCTGTCGAGGCAGCATCTTTTAGTATATCAATCGACTCAATATCAGCAGGATTTATATCGGCCAACGGATTATTGCCCACATAAGCTCCGGTTGAAACATCGCCTGTAAAAATCGGTATTCCATTAACAACAATAAGTGGATACGAGCTTAACGAAATGGAATTTACACCTCGAATTCGAATTACCGGCGCATTATTCAGCACGCCATTTGGCAACGATATATTTGCTCCGGCAGCTTTGCCCGAAAGTGCTTGCTCAAAGCTTTGGATAGGTGCATTTTTGTTATATTCTGGCTTTAGTTGTGTAGCCGACCCCGTAAAACTGCCTTTCGAAATAGTATTGTAACCCACTACCATCAATTCCTGTAGTTTCACACTATCTAACTGTGCATGCAACTGAAATTGTAATAATACAATACTACTAATCAACATTGTAAATTTAATTTTTTGATTCATATAATATTAATTAATCAATTTTCATCTTCAATTTCGGTATCGCAAGCTGTGGCTCTAAATTGCGCCGGATTCATGCCTGTTTGTTTGCGAAATGCTTCGATAAATACCGACATGGATTTGAAACCGACCTCGGATGAAATAATATTCAAATTGTATTTGTGCCGTTTATCACACTTGCTACTTAATATTTTTACAGCCTCTTCGATTCGGAATTTGTTAATTAACTCGTTGAAGTGTAGATGTTGAGTACTCAAAGCACGTGATAGATACTCGCGATTCGTGTTGAGTTCCCGCGCTACAATTTCGGCAGTCAGGTCTTTTCTCAAAAATTGTTTTTCTTGCAATAACCAGTCAATCAATTCGTTGTATAGAATTAATTCTTTATCTTCATCTGTCGATTTTCGAGTTAGTTTTTTTGAGTTTAGTTGAAAGTGGAGCACCTCATTTAGCTTTCGTTCATCGTCGATAAGTTGCAGATTTTTCTTTACCAACGATTTTAAAATTTCGTTGCGCGAACGAAGTAATCGATATGTACTTATGCTGTAGATAAATAATAGAATTGTAAATAAAATACCAACTACAATAAGTATCATATAAATACGCTTTTCTGCTTTAATTTTTTTCGCTTGATTTTCTAATTCAATAAGGTTAAGCGTTGATTTATAAACAGTTTCGGAATTGTCCACACTTTTCTTACCCTGTTCTTCTAAGTAAGGAACTGCTTGACTCAGGTAAAAATAGGCTTTATCGGATTGTCCTGATTTTTGGTATAATTCGGCAAAGTTCAAATTTGCATTATACTGTAATTCAGGCAAATCCGAAAGTTTTGAATACTCAATTGCTTGCTGTGCAAATTCGAAAGCTTTTGGCCTGTTTTTTTCGGCCAAATAGGCTTTTGAAATACCTATGCATGCGTTACCACGCCTCAAAATATCGGTAATGTAACCCAATGGCATTGCTAAAGTTTTGAGGTAATAATGGCGGCAACTATCGTAATTTTGAAGTAGAAATTCAATTTCGCCTTGATTATTGTAGAGTAATGCCAGTGCTTGTCTGTCTGTTTGCTTGTTTATATACACTGCATTTTTCTTTGCTAATTCTTTTGCCTCGGCATGTTTCCCTTGAAATATTTTCATGCCTATCAGGTTTATGTGAATGTAAAAGAGCTCAATACTGTCGTTTGCCTTTTCGAGACCGGCTTTTGCAATGGTAAATTGCTCGGTAGCTTTGGCAAATTCTTTTTTATTGGCATAATACCTTCCTAGAATTTTGTGGTTAATAGCCACACTTTTCGGCAAATTAGCTTTTAGAAACAATTCAGTAGATTGTGCTAAAAATTCGGTTGCTAAATTGCTATCGCCTGAGTTAAAATGTATGCGCGCCAACAAACGCAGACTTAATGCCGTAGCGCGATTATCTATATCGTCTGTTAAAACCAACGATAAAACTTTGTAAGCTTCGGGGAAATTGCCTGAGCGAAATAACTGGAGACCATGCATGGCATTATACCAAAAATACAAGTTCCTGTCAAGCTTTATCTGTTTAATATCCAAAGAGTTAATAATTACATTAGCACTATCCATCTGTGATAATTCGCAATAGGCTCCAGCTCGTAATAGCAATGCAAAAGTTTTAACTTCGAAGTTCGTACTAGATGTTATAATTTTGGTGGTTTCGACAACTACTTCTTCGTTGTGGTTTTCGAGGTAAAACAATGCAGTTGCTTTTTCGAACACAAGCGGCATGTTGATGTCGGAATGCTGACAGCAGACTACAAGAAATAATACAATAGCAATATAAACTCGACGCATAAAATGTGGAATAGCGTAAATATACAAGGTTAATAAGTGCTAATTAGCTTTGTTCAAAGTTATGAAATAAGTTTTAATTTTAACGCACTTATGTTAATTCAAGCAACAAGATGCCCTGTTTCTGTAATGAGATGCCGTTTTCACGCAATGAAATAATAGAATTTATTCTAGTAGACTTTATTTTCAATTTTAAAATAAAGTATTAACTTTGTAGCAATAAAGATTAAACTATAATGAACTCACGCACTTTTCCCGAAATAATGCAACGCTTCGCCGAAATCAAAATCGACGAGGCGTTCGATATGATAGTGGCTATTGCCAATGGTGGCTTGGTGCCAGCTGGTATTCTGAATCAACGTTTACAATTGGAGGTAAAGGTGCTGCGGATAAATTTCAAAGACGAAAACCAACGTCCGCGCTACGAAAGCCCGAAGTTGTTGCAGCCTGTCGATTTTGATTTTAAGAATAAAAAAATACTCTTGGTAGACGACCGTATAAAATCTGGCTCGACCATAGTGGTTGCACGAGAAATTTTGAAGGATGCTAAAATTATTAAAACCTTTGCCGTAAATGGAAATGCCGACTATGCGCTTTTCAACGAGTCGTGTTTTCGGTTTCCGTGGATGGTTTGAAACGGAAAGGTTTTTTTTGTTACTTTCACAATTACAATCATTAGCATCCATTAAAAATGATTAATAATTCGTTGTTATCTATTTATAGTTTAGGCCAACTTTCTCGTAATTAATTCCCCATAACTTGCCTAACTTTTTGATAATAGAAAGTACGATGATTCCTTTGATTGACGACTTCGTTAAACGATTTAATCTTGATGATTTTGTTATGGTGGCCGATTCGAGATTATCATAAAAAATTCTCCGAAAGTTATAAAATTATAACTCAAGGAGGATTTTTTACTTTACAGATAAAAGTCTTGTCTTTTATCTGTATTCTTTGTTCTTTGCTTTCTTCTACTGTTTAACAATTTTATAAGTAGAGCTTCCCAGTTTATCTGTTACTTTAACCAAATATGCTCCTTTTTGCAATTTACTTCCCAATTCGATGGATTCGTTATTGTACATATCCGTAGCAATCGACTCGACCAATGCACCTTGCAAATTGTAAATTGCGATGGATTTAATGTTGCTGTTTTTCGATTTCAAAGTGAAAGAATTGCTAAATGCCGTAGGAAAAATTTCTACATTTACTTTGTAATCAGAAGTATTATCAATTGCAGATGGTGCTTCAATTCCTATCCAGGGTATACCCATGCCGGCAGTACTTTTGTAAGTTAGTCCGTATACATTTTTATCAGCCTCAATATTTCCGGCATTAGCCAAACTTCCCCATTGATGCATGTCGTCGTTGGCACGAATCCAGATTGCACCTTTGTCGATGGAACGATACATGGCTTCGGGGCTATCATTTGTACTTTTACCCCATATATAAATAGCAGGGTAATTTGTTCCCGGAGCTTCTTTGCCCAAAGCAAAAGCGGTGCAGGTATAGTTCGAAGTATTAGTAAACGTTTTGCCACCATCGGTAGAGTATCTTATTTTCCCACTGCTACTTATCCATATATGTCCTTCGTTGCCAATAGCATGTTTAATCACACTTGCATTACTTGTTCCTACATTCGAAATTGCTTTAAATGTTTTACTACCATCGCTACTCACATATATATAGCCATTTGCATTGTCGAATAAATAAAACTTTAATGGATCAATTGCATCGCAAACCGGAGTAGCATTAATAGTTGTTGTGCATAAATTCCAAGTAGCTCCTTTATCTTCAGTCCAGTAATGTTTTGTACCGTTGGCAGTATCGCTTCCTTTCCAATGTATAAATTTTCCATCGGCCGAAACAGTAACAGTTCCTGACTTAATATCTACGGGGAGTGCTGGTAATTGAGTCCATGAGCTACCATTGTTTTCGCTCAAATAAACTACCGAATAAGAAACTTTCACACTATTAACCGTTTTTTCTAAGTTTACTGTTCGTACAATTGTGCTGGGTTTTAAAGGCGCAAAGGCCATATACACCGATTGATTTATTTGTGAACTTGGGTATTTACTAATGTCGGTATGTACAAAACCATTTATATCTCCAAATGAAGTAATAAGCGGTCCGTTCAGCACACTTAACATTCCTTGATTCACTGCTACTGTTTCTTCCAAACCTTGCGAAACAACTTTCCAAACCGGCGAAGCAGCTGCAATGTTATCGGTCGAAAAAATGCCATTTCCCGATACTACAAATACTCTTCCGGGTTTATTGTGGCTCATTGCTGTGCTTCCGGCCCAGTGTAAAGCATGATTTTGCATCCAGCCTATACCATTGTTTTCCATAGTACAGCCTCCGTTTTTGGTTTTATTTACCCATGATGCACCACCATTTGAGCTATAATACACTTCGTCGCCCCAGCCCCAGGGTTGTTGCGAACTCCAGTAATTATAAGTTGTTGCCACAATTTTTAAAGGAGAATTTTGATCAACAGCAATTCCACTCCAGTTTCGGCCAGTGGCAGGAGTAATATTTAACCACGATTTGGTATCCATGTTGTATTTCACAACAGCGCCTGTACTTGTAAAGGTGATATATAAGTTTCTGTCGTTTTTCGAATTTGCACAGCGTTGTGGTTTACCTACAGCTACACCACCTATCGATTGCCATGTTTCGCCAAAGTCGCGGCTTACATGCACATTATTTCCGGTTTTAAAATTTCCTACATAAATCGTTGAACATCCATTGGCCGTTTGTGAATCTATATCGAAATGAACAAAGCTAAAGCTCGATTTCAGCCCGATACTATCCGGAAATGTTGTTACGCGATTCCAGGTTTTACCTGCATCGGTGCTTTTGAACAAGCCATTATTATATCTTGTACCAAAATATAAGATGTTTCCATTTGCTGGATCGACAGCCAAAGTTTCTCCTTTTTGGCGTTCGCTACCATTGCCGTCAGCTTTAAATTTCGAAGTAACATCTACTACATCCCACGTATCGCCACGGTCGTTCGAACGCATTACAGCAGTAATTCCGTTGTTCCAATAGCTTGTTCCACCTACTGCATATACTTTATTGGGCGAATTAGGGTCGATAGCAAATGATTCGGTACCCATGTATGATGTTTGTCCGGGCGAAACCCATTCGTGCAATGGTTTCCAGCGTTTGGTGCTTTCGTTCCAACGAAAAATACCACCTACGTCGGTTTTTGCATAAAATATATCGTCTTCAGTTAAACTTTCGATTACCGAACATACATAACCGCCGCCACCTACCTGTACGTAACCGTAAGCAGGGGTTTCAGCTTTTGTTTTATGAGTTGACGTTATGAAAGCAATAGATGATATAAAAGCAATATTAACGATATAATGATTTCGGAAGTTTTTTTTCATTTTAGTATAATTGTGAGTTTCCTGTAAATACAATATTGAATCTAATTTTTGTCAATTTCGTTATTACATTATTTGTGCGTAACTTCGACATTATAAAAATACAACGAATATGCTTATTATTGCTGCCTAAAATATTAACAATAGTTGCATGAAATAATTTCAACAATAATATTCAACTAATCAACTATTATCTTCGTTCGAATGTGAACATTACTAAAACCACCGAAGTTATGTTTGGTTTGAGTATGACCATGAGAAATCAATAATCGCCTTTCGTTAAAACTCCATCCATCTTCGACCGAAACTAATATTGTAAGTCGCAAAAAAGTAAGTCAGTTCCGAAGCTTGTTTCAAGGCATATTATAAGTCGGAATTACTGTTTCACAATTTTATAAGTAGAACTTCCCAAGTTGTTGGTAACTTTAACCAAATAGGCTCCTTTTTGTAATTTACTTCCCAATTCGATGGATTCGTTATTGTACATATCCGTAGCAATCGACTCGACCAATGCACCTTGCAAATTGTAAACCGAAACAGATTTTATATGGCTATTTTTTGATTTTAACGTACAGCTATTCGTAAATACAGTCGGGAAAATTTCGACATTTACTTTGTAATCTTTTATATTTTCTACAGCAGTAAATCCTTCTAATCCCATCCACGGAATACCCATACCGGCAGTACTTTTATAAACTCGACCGTAAACATTTTTATCTGCTTCAATATTTCCGGCATTGGCCAAATGTCCCCATTGATGCATATCATCGTTGGCACGAATCCAGGTTGCACCTTTGTCGACGGAACGATACATGGCTTCGGGGTTAGTTGAAGTACCTTTTCCCCAAATATAAATAGCCGGATAATCGGATCCGGGAGCTTCTTTGCCCAAGGCAAATGCAGAGCAAGCGTAGTTAGAGCAGGCTGTAAACGACACACCTTCGTTTGTGCTGTATCTTACTTTTCCGGCATTGTTTATCCATACGTGTCCGGCTTTTCCGGCAATAGTTTTTAATACGCTTGAACCACCCGTAGCTCCAACATACGAAACAGCTTTAAAAGTTTTGGCTCCATCATCGCTGCGGTAAATATAGCCATTAGCCGTATTGTGTAAATAAAATTTCAATGGATCAACACCATCTGGTACTGGTGTAGCATTGGTTGGCATAATGGCGGTTTTGTTCCAAGTTACACCCTTGTCAACAGTCCAATATAGTACACTGCCAGTGTTTGTGCTGGTGGCACGCCACAAAATGATATTACCATCGGCAGATATAGATGTACCTGCACCCTGAATATCAACTGGAAGGCGTGGTAATTCTGTCCATGTTTTACCATTATCTTCGCTCAACGAAACGATATTATATTTTGTTTCTACGCTGTTTACAGTTACTGTTTTATTTACCGAACGAACAATGGTAGAAGTTTTAAGAGGCGCATAAGCAAAACTAACTGATTGTGCTATATTGGCGGTTGGATATTGATTTATATCGGTATGAACAAATCCTCCAACATCACCCATAGTTGAAATAACCGGTCCGTCGGGTATGCTAATCATGCCCTGATTTACGAGAACGGTTTCTTCGAGTCCTTGCGAAACAACTTTCCATATTGGTGAAGAAACCCGAATATCTTCGGTCATAAATATGCCATTTCCCGAAACAGCATATACCAATCCGGGTTTAGTATTACTCATCGTAACACATCCTACCCAGTGCATCGATTTACCCTGCATCCAACCAATGCCATTGTTCAACATTGTTGAAAATCCTTTTTGGTTTTTTCGAGTCCAATTTCCACCACCATTAGAACTGTAATATATTTCATCACCCCAACCCCATTCCTGTTGCGATGACCAGTAATTATATGATGAACAGACTATTTTTGTGGGGTCGTTAAGTATTACACTTATACCGCTATAACCTCGACCCGATGCTGGCGTAATGTCAGACCAGTTTTTACTTAATAAATTGTATCTTTTAACCGCACCGGTTCCCATTGCATAAGTTACATATAACATGTTGTCATTGATAGATAATGCACATCGTTGCGGCTTGCCTGTGTTGTGCCCACCTACCGATTTCCAGGTTGCACCAAAATCGGTGCTTATATGAACATTATTTCCAGTTTTATGATTGCCCACAATAATTGTAGAGCAGCCATTTTCGGTAGCCGAATTGTAATCGAATTGTACAAAGCTAAACGAAGATGTTGTTCCAATACTATCGGGGAACGATGTTACTTTATTCCAGGTTTGACCTGCATCGGTACTTCTGAAAAGTCCATTGTTATAGCGGGTACCAAAATACAATATATTACCATTGGCAGGGTCAATTGCCAGCGTTTCTCCTTTCTGACGGTCAGAGCCATTGCCATTGGCTTTAAATTTAGATGTTGTTTCGAATACTTCCCATGTGTCACCGTAATTATTCGAACGTAATAATGCCGATTTTCCGTTATTCCAATAGCTTGTTCCGGCAACTGCATAAATTTTATTCGGGGCATTAGGGTCGATAGTCATGGCCTCGGTACCCATAAAAGAAGTTTGGTCGGGCGAAACCCATTCGAATAGAGGTTTCCAATCTTTAGTCGATTCATTCCAACGAAAAATGCCACCTACGTCAGTTTTGGCATAAAAAACATTTTGTTCGGTCAAGCTTTCAACAATGGAACATACATATCCACCACCACCAATTTTAGCATAACCGTAAGTTTGTGTTTGAGCAGTTATTGCATTTGTAATAAATAGGAAAAAAAAGAAGTATAGGATAAAATGAGACTTCTGAAGTGAGTTTTTCATTGCTTGTATATTTAAAAATTCTTTCAATAATTATTTTATCAAAATTAAACACTACAAAAATACTATCTATTGCACAATTTTATATGTATGAAAAAATTACAATAGGTATACAAAATGAATCTTATAAGGAATAAAATCGTATTTTTGTTTAATGTTATGATTTTAGACCTACATTGTTATTTTATAAATACCCTTATTTGATTTGAAATGTTGTTATTTTGTGTCGTGATTTTACGAAGAGAATCAATATAAAATAACAGAGTAAAAATAGTAACTTTAATTTTCTATGTATGAAAAGCAAAAACAAGCTTAAAATGATGCATTCTTTGGAGGATTATTTCCTTCGAAATGCAAAGTTGGTTTTGTTGTTCTTGTCGTTAATGGCAAGTAGTGCAACATTTCAAATCTACGCACAACAGTCCCGATCGGTGAGTGGTGTAATTACCGACGAAACTAATTCGGGCGTGCCCGGCGCAAGTATTGTGATCGAAGGATCGTCTACGGGTACTGTAACCGATTTCGACGGTAAATTTTCAATTCGTGCTGCATCGAATGACGTATTAATTATTTCGTTTGTGGGGTACAAAAAACAACGCATTAAAGTGGGAGATTAAACTACTATTAATGTACAGTTAATTAGCGACTCGCAAATGCTCGACGAAATGCAGGTAGTGGCTTTCGGTAAACAAAAAAAATCGAGTGTAATAAGTTCAATTACCACTATCGACACCAAAGAACTCCGCGTTCCATCGAGCAATCTTACTACATCGTTTGCCGGACGTTTAGCTGGTGTAATTTCGTACCAAAAAGGAGGTGATCCGGGAAGTGAAGAAAACGTAGATTTCTTCGTACGCGGGGTATCAACCATGGGCGCTTCGAGTAGTCCGCTTATCCTGATTGATGGTATCGAAAGTACCACTACCGATTTAGCTCGTTTACAACCCGATGATATTGCTTCTTTCTCTATCATGAAAGATGCAACTTCAACTGCTCTTTACGGTGCACGTGGCGCAAATGGTGTGATGTTGGTAACAACAAAGGAAGGTAAAGAGGGCAAGGCTAAATTCTCGTTCCGTATCGAAAATAACACATCAATGCCAACAAGTAGCGTCGATTTTGCTGACCCGGTTACTTACATGTTGATGCACAACGAAGCCACCAATACTCGCCGTATGAGTAGCCCAAACTTAGTGGAAGTATATTATCCCGAAAAAATAGAAAACACTATTGCCGGAACAAATCCTTATGTTTATCCTGCGGTTGATTGGCAAAGTATGCTTTTCAAAAATTCAACCAGCAACCAACGTTACAATTTCAATGTATCGGGAGGTAGCAAAGTAGCCCGCTATTACGTAGGTGCAACTTACAATGTGGATAATGGTGTATTGAAGGTAGATGGAACTAATAACTTTAATAGTAATATTAAACTGAATACCTATCAATTGCGTTCGAATGTGAATGTAAATATCACCAAAACTACTGAAGTTATTCTTCGTCTGGGTATTACTATGGATAATTATACCGGTCCGATTGATGGAGGTAATGGTATTTATCGTAAGATGGTTATGGCAAGTCCCGTCGATTTTCCGGCATATTATCCTAAAACAGATGAACTATCGTATATTCATCACGTAATGTTTGGAAATAAACCTTATCTGAACGGTTATATGCTTAACCCGTATGCCGACATGGTAAAAGGGTATAAAGAAACTTCAAAATCAACAGTAGTATCAACCTTTGAATTAAAACAGGATTTGAATGACATTACGAAAGGTCTTACTGCTCGAGCTTTGTTTACAACAAACCGATATGGAACTACAGGTGCAAGTCGCGCTTACAGTCCTTTTTATTATACAGTTGCGAAACAAGATTACGATCCTGTAGCAAACACTTATAAAGCTACAAATCTCAACCCTACAACCGGTCAGGAATGGTTGTCGTTTTCACAGGATTTACCCTTTATTTCTACAACTACTTATGCCGAAGGAGCCATTAACTACGATCGTACTTTTGATAAGCATGGCGTTAACGTATTACTGGTAGGCTATTTACGCAATTATGATGTAACTGCCAACTCGGATCAGATTGCAAAAGGAACAGCTTTAATATCGACTTTGGCTCGTCGTAATATGGGTATATCGGGAAAAATAGCTTACAACTACGATACGCGTCTTTTTCTAGAAGCCAACTTTGGTTACAATGGGTCAGAGCGTTTTGCAGAAGAAAATCGTTTTGGTTTATTTCCTTCAATTGGTGGAGGATGGTTAGTGTCGAACGAAAAATTTTGGCAAGATAATTTTATCCGACTTATTTCGAAACTTAAACTAAAAGCTACTTATGGTTTAGTTGGTAACGATAACCTGAGTAACGACCCTGCTGATCGTTATTTCTATCTTTCGGATGTAAATCTTTCGAATAATACCTATGCTTATACATTCGGTCAAAACAGAAATCTTTCGATGAATGGTGTTTCAATCAATCGTTATGCAAATGCCGATATTACTTGGGAGCTTTCTACAAAGTCGAACTTCGGTATCGAAATTGAATTGTTGAATGCTTTAGAACTTCAGGTGGATTACTTTACCGACAATCGTACAAATGTATTGATGCAACGTTCGTATGTTCCTACGACCCTCGGTTTGACTGATTATTCAAAAGTGCGAGCCAATACAGGATCTATTAAAAGTAATGGTATTGATATTGCTTTGGATTACAAGAAAAATTTCAAAAGTGGTTTGTGGATTACATCGCATAATACATTCACTTATGCAACTAACAAAATCACCAAAATCGACGAACCCGATTATAGTGCTACTCCCTGGTTGTCTCGTAAAGGTTATAATTCAAATCAGTCTTTTGGTTATATTGCTGAACGATTATTTGTGGACGAGGCGGATATAAATAATTCTCCCGACCAAAAAAGCAATTTTGGAACCGTTGAAGCAGGTGATATTAAATACCGCGATATTAATGATGATGGTAAAATTGACACATACGACCGCGTAGCTATAGGTTATCCTACTGTACCCGAAATTACTTATGGTTTTGGTGTTTCAGCGGGTTACAAAGGAGTTGACTTCTCCATTTTCTTTCAGGGATCAGGTCGCAGAGCTTTCTGGATTAACCCCAAAGTAACTGCACCCTTCGTAAATGCTTCAGCCGAAACAGGATCAAGCATCGCTGGTGCATACAATCAACTTTTACAGGTGTATGCTGATAATCATTGGAGCGAAGCAGATCGTAATCCTTATGCATTGTGGCCTCGTTTGTCAACTACTATTATTGCTAATAACGCTCCACCTACATCGTCTTCAACTCCTTGGATTCAAACTAGCACCTGGTTTATGCGCGATGGTAGTTTTATGCGTCTTAAAAATCTTGAGTTAGGTTATTCGTTCGATAAAAAGTTAATACGTAAAGCTTATATGGAAAGTGCACGTATTTATTTCTCTGGCACTAACCTGCTTACATTTAGTAACTTTAAATTGTGGGACATTGAAATGGGTGGAAATGGTTTGGCATATCCAATCCAGAAAACAGTCAATGTTGGATTGCAAGTATCATTCTAATCCCAAAAAATAAAACAGATATGAAAAAACTAATTTATATAGTTGTAGCGGCTGTAATGCTGCCTTTAATGAATGCCTGTGACTTTTTAGATGTTGTGCCAGACAATGTGGCTACTATTGAGCACGTTTTCCGCGACAGAAACTCGGCCGAGAGTTATTTATACACATGCTATTCGTTTATGCCTGCGCACAACAATTCGCAGTCGAACCCCGGTAATATGTTTAGCGATGAATTTGCTATCGACAAGAGTCTTTCGAATAACAACCGTCAAATCACCGAAACTGGTAACAATTCATCGAGTCCGATGTTTAATGTATGGGATGGTAATAAAAGTTTATGGTCAGGTATTCGTGCTTGTAATGTATTGATTGAACAATTACCCAACATTCCAGATATTACAATCGAAGAAGCTGCACGTTGGAATGCAGAAGCAAGTTTCCTGAAAGCATATTATCATTGGTATTTGTTTAGTCTTTACGGACCAATTCCAATTGTTGATGTAAATCTGTCAATTAATTCTTCAGACGATGCCATGCAGGTTTATCGCGAACCAGTTGACAAAGTGGTTGACTATATCGTAAAAACAATTGATGCTGCCTTACCGGGTCTTCCTTTAAGTTTAGGTGGAGCCGAGGTTACCGAAATGGGACGCATAACCAGGGAAGCTGCAATGGCTATCAAAGCACGTGTTTTAGTAACTGCTGCAAGCACTTTGTATAACGGAAACCCCGATTATGCCAAATTTGTCGACAAAAGAGGAATTAATTTATTCCCAACGGGCGAACCTAAAATTGAAAAATGGCAACGTGCTGCTACTGCTTGTAAAGAGGCTATTGATGCCTGCGAATCGGTTGGACTTGGCTTGTATAAATTTGCAGTTCCACCTGGAGTTAAAATGACTGATTCAATAAGAATGGAAGTACAGCCTGCAATGATTCTGGGCGAAGTGCTAACCAACAATGAGGCTATATGGCTTCAAACAAATGCATCGGGGATTCAGACATATTCAATGCCAATAATTTTTTATTTAGGTTTAGCAACTTCTACAACATACTACGGTGCTAGTGGTGTATATCCTCGCGAAACTGCATCGTTAAATGCTGCTGAATTGTTTTACTCTAAAAACGGTGTTCCAATTGAAGAGGACAGTGAATGGCAAACAAACAATTGGTATAATAATCGTTTCAAACCTGATCCTAACTTTTCAACCAGAAAAGACCACCGTTATTATATTAAAAATGGTTATCAGTCTGCCATTTTTCATCTAAACAGAGAAAGCCGTTATTATGGTTCACTTGCCTTTAATGGAGCTAACTGGTTTGGGCTTGGTATTAATGATCAGGAAAATCAATATTTTGTAAAGGAATATAATACCGATCAAACAGCTTCTCAGTCGGGTTTATTTGTTCGGAAATTTGTTCCATACAGAACGACAATAGATGCCAAAACTGCTAATAATCTACAAAATGGTATTGTATATTGGGGTTATGCTTTCCCAGTAATTCGAATGGCCGATTTGTACTTATTGTATGCCGAAGCATTAAACGAGTCGGATCCTACAAATGCTGATGTTATTAAATATGTGGATAAAATTCGCGAACGTGCAGGCCTTAAAGGTGTAGTTGAAAGCTGGAATACTTATGCTACCGAAGACAAAAAAACGAAATATAACGACCAAGCTGGTATGCGCCAAATTATTCGTCGCGAACGTATGATTGAACTGGCATTCGAAGGTCAGGGTGGTTTCGATCGCCGTCGTTGGAAAATCATGGATCAATTACTTACAAATGGAACTATAAAAGGTTTCTACCCTGTAAAATTAGAAACCTTAGATTCGTATTATACACCCGATATTCTGTGGACAACAAACTTTCAGTTCCGCGATTATCTGTGGCCAATTAAAACAACCAATTTACAGGTGAATCCAAATTTAATTCAAAATCCAGGTTGGTAATTCTTAATTCAATCAATTTATTTTTTCCTTATTTGTAGAGGATTAGGTTAATTAAAAAATATTATATTATATGAAAAAGATTTTTTTGATACTAATAGTAATCTTGACCATGGGTATCCACTCATGTAAAGAAGCTTTTGTTGGTCAGCAACCGGTTGAATTTGTAGCGCCGGACACTGTAACCAATGTAACTTACGAGAGCCTCCCAGGCGCTGTCCGTCTGACTTATAATTTGCCATTGGATAAAGATTTGATGGCAGTTAAAGCAACATATACACTTGATAATGGAACAAAAATGGAAGCAGCTGCTTCTGCTTTTAAAAACACATTGCTTATCGAAGGCTTTGGAAAAGGCGATAGCTTGCGTACAGTTGAAATAGTGTGTGTCGACCTCAGTCAAAATGTTTCGAAAAAGGTAACTGTAAAAGTAGAACCTCTCGAATCGCCCATTTATAACATAAAAAAGTCCTTGGTAGCAGGTGTTGATTTTGGAGGTATTTATCTGAAATGGAAAAATCCATTAAATTCAGATATAATTGTAGTGGTTACAACTCCCGATAAAGCAGGCAAACCAGAAGTTACTATTGGAGGAAAGTTTTACTCAAAAATCGATTCGGCAGTTGTAAATGTAAGAGGTTACGATACTATACCTCGTAACTTCTATATTCAGGTTTTCGACCGTTGGGGAAATAAATCGAAAATGGATACATTGAATCAAATTAAACCATTGTTCGAAGAGATGATTCCTAAAACCAATTTCCAAAAATGGAATCCAACTGATATACCATATCAGGAATATAGTGGCTCTTTTGGTATTGCATTGACTTGGAATGGGAAATGGGGATCAGTAGCAGGGGCTAACGATTGTTATAGTACTGCCAGTGGTGGTAACACTACCAATAGCATAACTTATGATTTGAATAAATTAGCAAATCCTGCAACAGGTAAAGGCTTTATTCTGCCAAGTCGTGTGCGTATTCACGCTCGATATACTCACAATTATACAGCTATTCCGAAAGAGGTTCGAATTTATGGTTCCACCAGCCCAAATGTATTGACAACCAATACAGAAGGTTCTGATGCTTGGATATTGTTAAGTCCTGAAAATGGATTTTTAATGGCACCTCCATCGGGTATGTCGGGCTTAACTCCTACTGCAGCTGATAAAACATTTATCGAAGAAGATGGTATTGATTTGATTTTTGGACCAGGTAAACCTCCAATTCGTTATGTGCGTATTGAGTGCGCTAGTAAATGGAATACTACAACTTCTCTTAAATCATTTACCTATGCCGAAATTACATGGTATGGTCAGGTAGTAAGATAATAATCTCTAAAAAAATAATTCAATGAAAAAAATAATATATTTAATAATTATCATTTTGAGCAGTGCATGGTTTATTGCCTGCGATGATGTGAACTATATGCACGAAAAGTATCTGGTTGATGGTGAGAGATTTTATATTGGTAAGCCCGATTCGTTCAAGATTTATGGTGGGAAAAATCGTGCAAAATTAATTGTATGGATTCCCGATTACAGAGCAAATCAACTAATTGTAAGCAGAGCCGATACTAATTTAGTTTACAAACTGTTGCTAAATTCAGTAAACCGAAAAGACTCTATGGTTTTCATTATTGATAAGTTAAATGAGGGAAACAATATCCTGAGTTGGTATACCGCCAATCAAGACAGTAGCGTATTTTCGATTAAAGGTGGCACTTCAGTAACAACCTGGGGTAGCAAATATGAATCATTCCTTACAAACCGTAAAGTGGTTTCGTCAAAGTTTAATTTATTAACTAGAGCATTTACTATAACATGGGATCCTGCAAATGCAAAAGAGCCTATATTGAGTAAGTATGCTATCGGACACGAAATTAAATATCTGACTGCTTCAGCAAACGATACTGTGGTTAATGAAATTTATGCCAGTCAAACTACGCCTGCTACGGTTTCAATTTTAAAGAACTTTCCGAAAACAGGTGGTACTTTTTCGTACAGAATGATGTTTATGCCGGTTGAAACATGTATCGATACATTCCGTACTGTTTACACTGATATTGTTCCATAAACAAAATAACAACTTCAAAAAAAATGACCTGACATTCGTGTTTAGGTCATTTTTTTTTTGCTTTCAGAGTCATAGTTCAAATATTGCTTTACCATTTGTATCCTTCAGCAAATAGTTTTTAAGAAACCCATTTCCATGAAATAATACCGTTACTCCTACTATTTCACCAATGCTTTTTTTGTAAGTATCTGAAAATCGGCGATTGTTATTGATAAATAGTTCCACTTTCTTGTTTCGGTTTTCCAATCGAAATTGCTGCCAATTGTTCAGGTCGAATGTGAAGTTTGATAAGTCGGTATCCTTGTTCGTAATTACCTTTTCACTCAGGTAATAATCAATCCAATAACTACATCCCGGATTAGCAAAGCGGAAACGTATTGTGCCCGTTGAGCCTTTAATATACAAAAAGATGGAATTGCAGCGAATGCCTGGCCATTGTTCAGGGTTTTTAAGAGTGGTTTCTAATGTAAACGAATCACCATTGATTCCAGTTTTACGATAATTGTCGAGGCGAAGAACAGCAATTTTAGTTGTATCTAAACTTGTAGCACTTAGTATCTTTTTTGTTGGATGAAAAACACCCGATTTGCAGCATGTTTCGATATTCAAAGGGAAATAGCGCTCTTTGTATTTTTGGTCGAAATAAAACGCAGAAGCCTGCCAGCCTTTCGAAGCTACATAAATAGGAATCGTATCCGAAATTGACTTGTTTTTGTTGAGCATTCGAACTTTAAATAAACCCGGATATTGGAAATAATAGGTTGTTTTTTGGGAATTACCATTTACCACATAAACAGGAGGATACTCTTCGTCGAATAATATTTTAATACTATCTGTTGTGTTGGGGGTAGTGTATTCAAAAAAAGCAGTTTTTGGATTTTCACCTTCGGTTTTAATCAACTTTAAAGTGCCGTTTAATGCATTGTTTTTGGTTTCTTTTGGAACAAATAAAACAAATAATACACTAATAAGCAA
>JFJP01024564.1_pt1 | contig 26999 bp, 27 predicted proteins | sample 431651 | NCBI WGS metagenome assembly JFJP01 (sample SAMN02602958, study PRJNA72255) | Microbial mat metagenome, whole genome shotgun sequencing project. | biome: fresh water; feature: sink hole; material: water; isolation source: purple microbial (photo- and chemosynthetic) mats found in...
AACAGAAAAATAAACAAGCCCGGACTCCGCAGCTGCAGGCGAGGCTGCGACGGCTGCAGCAGCGACTCGCGATGAGTCGGGTCCGGCCAGCAGCAGCAGCAGCGGGTATTGTTCGCAATCGCTAGAATAAATAATATACTTTCAAATAGCTGATGCTTCTGCGAGCCTGGAGCCTCTTGGTCTTCGCCTGCGTCTGGCCCAAGGTGGCAGCGCGTAGGCCCGACTGACGCCAGAACCCTCCATGAGTCTGATCCCCTACTCGACCGACGGAGGCCAGACCTCCAAATACTACCTGCAGGTCAGCGGCGACTCGACGCTCATCCCGAGCACGACCACGAAGCTCGAGATCGAGTTCCCCGCAGAGTTCGAACTCGCGCCCAACGCGCTCACCTGCACGAACAAATTCGGCTTCAGCAGCAACCCCACCTGCAGCGTCGTCCGCCAGAACGTGATTGAAATACAGACCTCCGCGATGCTCTTCCCCTTCACAACCTACCTCGAAATAGACGTCGATCCGCTCAAAAACCCGATCGTCGAGTCCGGACCCTTCCAAATAAAGCTCGCAGCCGTACGCTCCCCTGACCCAGTTCCAAGGCACCACGCAGACAGCCAGCAACACCTTCAACAACGTAGACTTTTCTATCACGCCTCCGCTGATCATCGCGAAGACGCCGATCTTCAAGGACTCCGTCGTCTACGCCTTCACAGACGTCTCGTTCAAGCTCAGTCCGACCTACAAGATCTACAAAGACTCGGAAATCCTCGCAGAGATCCCGACGCTCAAAGGAGCGACTCCTGCCTCCAGCACGACGGTGCCGGTGGCCTGCGTGGCGAACAACAACATCAACGCAGGTAGCAGAGCTTGAGCAGGCCTCAGCTGCAGCGCGACGGTCTTCAGCGGCGTCACGACGATATCGCTCACCAACGGCTTCCCCGTGGAGTACACTTCGACGACCAACGACATCGAGTTCACCGTCAAAAACGTCTTCGCGCCGCTGTCGACCAGGACGAGGGTAGCCGCAGGTGACGCAGTCGGGCATCAAGTTCTCCATCAGGACCAGCAGCGGCAAGACCTACATGCGCGTGCCCAGCGTCGACTTCAAGGTGAGCAACCCCGCAGCGCTCTCGTTCAGCGTGAACCACATCGTCCAGCGCACCGGAGAAGCCACGTCTCTGCTGCTGAGCTCCACGCCCTCCGTGCCCGTCTCGAGCTACCTGCCCGCGGCGAACCACCTCAACAACGAGCTCTACCTGCAGCTCGTCTCCAGCTCCGCAGGCCTCGACCTCTCCGCAGCGACCGTCTCGAAGCCCGGCGTGAGCGTGGACGGCACGCCGACGAAAGACACCCTGAACCTCAAGATCACTGGCTACACAGACCTCAGTCTCATCAGTCTCTCGATCAGCGGCGTCCTCAACCCAGTACCCGCTGCTTACCAGATCAAAGTGGTCCTCTCCGCCACATTGACTTTGAAAGTCTTCGACGGCTTGCCCAGTCTCGGCCACATCGCGCAGCAGTCGACCGCACTGGTGAGTACTCTGGTCCCGAACGACATCCAAGCCTTCGCCGTGACGGTCAGTCCGAACTTCCTGGGAGACACCAGCCAGCTGACCTTCGCCTTCAAAAGCAACGTGCTATACGAAGCGAGTTCGCGGTTCGAGATCTCCTCGCCATCGAGCTTCGTGAAGCCGAGCGTCATGGCCTGCACTTCTAGTCTGGCAGCGGCGATCACTTGCTCGCAAGCCTCAGGCAAGCTCTGCTGACCCAGACGTCATCTCGATGAACTCAGGCAGCACTGCAGTCACACCGAAAGGCTCGCAGATCACCCTAACGGCTGCCAACTTCGTTCTTCCTTTCTGTGCTGCAGCATACTTCTTCGAGGTCAAGTCTTTCTCGCACGACAACCTGCTCATCGAGAAAGCGACCTACTCGATGCCTGCGACTGCCTTCGCGAGGATGCCTCTGACGTCCATCGCCGTCGTCTCGACTTCGACTTCCACAGCAGCCTTCGCGCAGCACACAGTCGAGATCGGTCAGGCCGGCACGTTGATGGCAGAGAGCATCGTGCAGCTGACGCTCCCCGCAGCAGTCGTGTGGAAGGATGGCGTCTCGGCCTGTTCGGTCCCGCAGCTGGCTCCAGCTCCGACCTGCACGTACGACGTTAACACGCACTCGCTGCTCATCGCAGGCGCGTTCCCGACAGACCGGCTTGCTTCAGCGGGGACTTTCAAGGTCACCATGAGCAGCGTGGTGAACCCGAAGAGCACCAGCAGCTACAGCCTCGTCGTGGTGGTCAAGACGAAGACTGGCTGCGAGTACGCGCAAGGCACTTTCGCGCTGGTCATCGACAAGGTCTCGCAGTTCGAAAGCGTGGCGATCAAGCCGAACAACTTCTTCCTGAACACGTACGTGCCCTACACCGTAGAAGTCAAGCCCATGTCCGCGAGCATCGAGTCCGGCGAGTACCTGCTCTTCTCCGTCCCCACCGGACTCGGCACCACCACTGCCGTCGAGTGCGCGCCGCTCTCCCCCAACCTCATCCAGACGCTCTGCTCGCTCGCAGGCCTCGGACAGGTCAAGGTCCAGCTCAACACCGATGCAGCCAAGTACGCGCTGAACAAGAACCTGGTCTTCTCCGTCTCCTTCATCAGCAATCCGACGGCCGCAGGTCAGTTCGCAGGCTTCCAGCTCAGTCTGCTCTCGAGCGCAGGCAGCGTCTTCGAAACAGCCAACCTGAACGCCCTGGTGCTCACCTACGGCGACCTCATCAACCTGCAGACCGCAGCGACCGTCGCCTTCACCTCGAACCTCAAAGGCTCGACCGACACCTCGAAGTTCACCCTCAACTTCAACTCGCACGTGCCGCAGAACTCGAAGCTCGTCATGCGACTCTCCAGCAAGTTCAAAGACATGAACTTCCAGCTCAAAGAGAGCGTGCCTGCCCTGAAGCTCGCCAGCATCGACAAAGCCACCGGAGAACTCACGCTCGAGTTTTCCGCCGCGAACAAACCCAACACCACCATCAGCTACACGCTCGAAGGCAAGAACCCCTCCGCAGAACTCATCGGACCCGAAGACATCCAGTTCGAGCTCTTCTCGCTCACTCGAGCCAACGCCATGTTCAAGATCAACTCTCCCGTCGATCGCATCCAGTTCGTCTGCGATGCGAGCTGCAAAGACTGCTCGGACCTCTTCAGCTCCTGCACTTCCTGTTGGACTGACTCCGTCCTCAGTGGCACTGCCTGCGTGGCCAAACCGATCTCTCCGAACCAAATCCCTCGCATCATCAGAGCAGCCGAAAAGTCCGTGCCCTTCATCTTCGTGGGAGTCTCGCTGGCCTGCACGGTCTTCATGCTCTTCTTCGGCCTCATCTGCAAGCAGAGGAACTACTGGGGCAACTTCCTCTACTCCATCCTCAGGCTGAACTACATCGTGGCGCTCTCGGTCTTCTGCTACCTCATCTCCATCAACGAAGACCCCAAGTGGCTGCTCTACACCATGCTCGCACTTGTAGGCGTCCACCTGCTCATCAGCGTCGTACTCTTCGTCAAGCTCAGGTCTGCCATCCTCACCGGAGGCCTCGGCGTGCAGGCTTCGCAGAACAAGTACGTCAACGCGTTCCTCAACAAAAACAAAAACATCGTGCAGGACTCGCGCAAAGAGTTCGGCAGCTTCTTCTTCGTGATGCTCTGGATCTCGCTGCTGCTGAACCCCAACCTGATGCGCTGGTTCTTCTCCGCGCAGAAAGGAGCGAAAGGCACGTTTTGGGAGTATGACAGCGAGAGCTTCCAGTACATCAAAGTGCTGCTCCAGCGGTTCCACATGCTCTACATCTTCCTGGTCTCCATCGGCATCATCGTCACCACCTCGGTCTCCTTCGCCTACAACATCTACCTCTTCAAGTTCGACATGATCGGCGTCTGCGTCGTCGACCTCATCGTTTACGTCGTCGCCTACTTCGAGCTCAACGCCTTCAGCACCAAACCCAAGAAAGCAGACAAAGACAGAACCATCGAGGGCTACATGCAGCCAGAGTCGGCCAAAGGAGACAAGAGCGAGCTCATCGACCCCTCGGTGATCATCGACGAAGAAGAAGGCACCAAGAAAGAGAAGGATAAGCTCGCCAGGCTCGGCATCAAACAGCCAGTCCAAATCCTGCCTCTCCTCATCGAAGAAGAACAGTTCAGACTCCCCTCCGACAGACTCAAAGCCCTCCAAAACCAACGCAACTCAGACCCCAAAGCCAGGAACTCGCAAGACAAAGGCCAAAGAGACAGCGGCATCAAGATCCACAACCCAGAAGAAGACTCGCCGAACGACGAGACGCTGAAGATCGAAGACCTGGTCTACATCAAGCGCACAGAAGCCTACATCATCGAAAAGAGAGAAGACCACAAGACCATCGTCGGCAAACCAAAACCAACCTCGAACCCAACCCCCGGCAACCACCCCAACAAAACCAACGACAGCACTGCAGACAACACAGAACCCAACCTGCTCAACCGCAAGCTCAACCAAACAGAAGACCTCACCAAAACAAACAAAGTCAGCAAGCTGTTCAAGCCTGCCCGCAGGAGAAAGCGCAGCTGCGCCTCTATGACTTCTCCGCGACCCAAACCCAAAACCACCGCACCACAGTTCGACACCCGAGAACCCTACCGCATCCAGCCAGAATCCCAAGTCAAGAAAAGCGAAGTCGGCATCTACAAACCAGAGCTGATCGAGCCAGTGGTCTTCAGAAAAGACAAAGAGAAAATCTCTCGCTCGGTGGACCAGAAGCTGGAAGACTCCACGAAGAACTACAACCAGATCGTCCCCAGCGACAACGACGAAGACATCATCGGCTTCACCTCCGAGAACAAAAAGCTCGCCGAGCTGGAGTCCAACCTCACCAAACCAGTCCCCTCTTCCTTCGCCCAAAACAACAAGTTCAACAAGTGGTGGTTCTCTTCTCCCTTCTCGTACCTCGAGATCATCTACGAACAGAACGAAGGAGAAGACCCAGTCATCTACGAAAACCCCCACTACGACGACGAAGACAAAAAACTCAAAGGAAGAACCGGCCAGCCGCTCATCGACTGGGACGACGACGGAGACAGGAACGAAGACAGCCTCCCCACAGTCAAACCAGACAAAAACAATCTCGCCAAGCACTCCAAAGACAGCAACATCAACGACCCCGAATCCGAAAGACCCGATGACGGCACGCTCGGAAGGTTCGGCTTGAACGACTCCTCCGACTCCTTCAAAAACCCCCACCTCGCAAACGCTGACCCCAGCACTCTCCTGCCCAGGCGAGAGCTCAAGAAGCTTCCCAACGGCTCCAACGAAGACTACGAAGAAGACCTCAACGCTCCCGATAACGAAATCGAAGAAGACGACCAGCTGGACAAAGACGACCAGATCGAGCTGGGCCAAGACGGAAAGATCATCCTCATCAACGGCCAGTCACTCGACGACCTCAACATCGGACTCGTCAAAGACAAGAACAACGTGCCACTCAACGTCTACAGACAAAAGATCGCAGACCTCGACAACGGATTGCTCGCAGACACCAAAGGAAGGAAGTTCCACGCGAACCTCAACTCCCTCGGCGAGCTCCGAAAAGGACTCATTCGCAGCCGCTCAGGCGAACTGCTCAGAATCAAAGACCAGGACTTCGAAGAACTCTCCAAAGAAGGCATTCTGCGCGACAGTCTCGGCAACGTGGTCGAAATCAACGGCCAGAAACCGCACGACCTGAACAACGGCATCGTGAAGATCGAAGACGGCGCAGAAGACCTCATCGTCGATGCGCAGACCGACAAGCTGCTCAAGAAAGGCATCATCGTGGACCCCGACCAAAACAAAATCGCCCTTGACCAGTCTCAAGAACCCGCTGAGTTCCGCAAAGGCCTCCTGCGAGACAGCCAAGGCAAGCCCCACAGACTCATCGACCAGAGCCTCGAAGACCTCAAGAAGGGCCTGCTGCAAGACTCAGCCCTCCGCAAGTCCATCGAAGAAAAGAAAAAGCAAGACCGCCACCCGAACAGGCGCGACCCTCGTCGAGTCAAGTTCGACAACAGCAAAGAGAACCTCTTCGACCCCTTCACCGACAGCAAAGGCAAGATCGGCTCATACAACAACGGAGTCGACGAAGAGCTCTTCGAAGACGGCCGAGCTGCCGCCGCTCGTCCTCGCAAAAACCAGCCGACCACTAACCCCGATCCCCACGACCCCATGCGAGACAAGCAGTACTACGACCAAGAAGGCAACCCCATCAAAGTCAAAGCAGTCAAACCCAACACCAAACTCTACGACTCCCTCGGAAACGTCGTCGACCCCGACTCCTTCCGAAACAAGAAAGAAAAAGACCCCGAGAATATGGACGACCCCAAACCCTCCAGTCCGACCAAAGGAAAGATCGGCGACAGCTGCTACTTCAACATCGACGGCGAATCCATCCCCCAAGACAAACTAGAAATCGAACCCGAGCTCTACGACAAAAGCGGCAGACTCGTGCGCTTCAACAACCTCGGCTTCATCCACAAGTTCTACAACAGCGATGGTGACCTCGTGGACTACCGAGACCTCTCCGACGAAAGCGTCATGCGAGACGAGAAGCGCAGACCCATCTCCGTAGACCCTCTCCACCGCAAAAAACTCACCGTCTTCGAAGACGGCGACCTCTACCTGGCCAAAGACGAGATGGGAAAGCCGCTCACCGCGAAAGACCTCCTCATGCGCCAGCGCTTCTACGACAGCAAAGGCAACCTCCTCGCAGACGCAGACCTGCTCAAAGAAAGAGGCATCTACGACAGGCACGGCAACCTCATGGGCAGAGTCGAGAACAGGTTCGGCATCAAACTGCCTCGACTCGAGAACAAACAGCGCATCCCGGTCGACGCAAGAGACGCAGTCAAAACCTACCTATTCAAAACCCCAGAAAACGACCCAGTCACCCGCGACGACTTCGAAAAGAGAGTCGAAGTCTTCGACTCGAAAGGACGCAAGGTCGCCCCCGACCTCATCGAAGACCTCATCGAAGAACCCAACGCCATCAAACGCATCTTCGACGAGAACGGCTTCGAGACAGAAATGGACCTCCAGGTCAGACTCATGCGACTCAAAGACAACAAGAACCGTCCAGTCGACATCGACCACTTCAGAAAGACCGGAAAACTCTACAACCAAGACCGAGAGCCTGTGCCCGGCAAAGTCCTCGCGCGCATCTCAGGCCTCATCGAAGCCATCAAAAAGTCTGACCCCGACATCGAGAAGTCTCGCTCGTCGCTCGGCCTCAACAAAAGCAACAAGAGCCTCAACAAGTCCGACCTCTCTGTCTCCCCGCAGAAACGCATCAGCAGCACCAGCACGCGCAAGCAGCTCGACCCGCGCAGCCAGGGCCGCGCAGGCCCGGCCTCGAAGCACTCCACGAACATGGACGCACTGGACGAGCTGCAGATGAACCTCATGGCCGAAGAGTCCTTCGACCTCGAAGTCAACATCGAAGAAGTCGAAGACTCAGGCGACCTCGAACACGAGCTGCTCTTCGACGACCCGAACTTCCCGCAGCAGCCTCTCCAGCCGAAACAGCCAGGTGCCAAAGAGAACAACTACCTCAGAAGCAACCAGAGGAAGAACACAGACAAGACTGACTCCGTCCACTTCATGGACCACACAGGCCCCCAAGTACCCGCTCCTCACCAGCCGCCCAACCGAGACACAGACACCCCCCAAACCCTCCGCTTCCAACGCACAGGCATGAACAAGCTCCAGACAGAGTAGGCCCTGCTCACCAGACCCGACTGGAAAATGCCCCTCACCCAGCTGACCACGCCCAAGGAAAGCCAAATCGGCCTCGCGCAGCCTGCTCAGAAGAAACCCCCCAACAAGCGCCACCCCTCCGTCTCAGACACCCAAACAGCCAAGCTTCCAGACCAAAAGAAAAACAAACAGAACAAACCCCCGCTCCTCCAAACCAACATCGACGTCCGAAAGATGCAGGCGCAGGTCCTCGAAGAAAGCCGCCAAACCCTCGGCGGCTTCATCACCACCAAACCCCAAAAGGTCCAGTTCGTAAAGAAGATCAAGCGACAGAACAGCCTCTCCCGCACCGCGAGCCACCAAGGCCCGCACCGCTCGGACCTCCTCAAAGAAATCTACATCGACAGTAGCCGCCACTCACCAGACATCGAGCACGAGCGAGACAAGCACGCCAAACAGCTGCACCAGAACCAGTCCAGAAGCAGAGGCCCGACGAGCTCGCGCAGCAGCTTCTTCCCCCAGAACCTCCTATAACTAATTACTTACTAAATCAAAAGTTCTGCAAACCGCACCAATGGATCGCGCCAGCGAGAAGCTCCTCCACGACCAAGACTTGATTCGCCTGCAGAACAAGTCGCTCGGCGTCTGTCTCTGCTCTTCGCCCAAGAAACTCGAGTTCTACGCCAACGCCACCAAACAAGTCGTCTTCCAGGACGCCACCAACAAGTACGAAAAGGTCTTGAACATTCCGATGATCGAACAGAACAAAACAGAAGTCCTCAACCTCGTCCTCGACCACATCGCCCCCAGCCACTACCGCACAGAGCTCTCGAACGTCCTCAGCGCCTTCAGAGTCATCAAGCTGGCTAGGAGACTCCACGAGTTCTCCGCCGTCGAGCGAGGCAACCTCCAAAACCCGATCATCGAGCCCTACCTCGAGAGCACCAAAGACAAACACACCTCCGAGATCAAACTCGGCGAACCCATTCTTCTCCGCAGCGAAATCAACGACTTGTACCTCGGGGTCCGCAAATTCACCAAAAAAAACCTCGTCCTCAGCTCCCTCGAAAACCCCTCCTGCGAATACCTCTTCGTCTTGAGCGCCAAAGGAAAAAAGTCCGGCACCATCACCTACGCAGACAGCTTCGAAATCAAGAGCTTCATCGGAGGCAGAATCGTCCTCGTGAGCAACCCCAACGAGCTGAACCAAGAATCCTTCATCGCGGAACCGAACACCGAGCAGATCGAAGACCAAGAACAGATAAGAATCGAAGAAAAGCTGCAGGAGTTCTACAGCAATAGCAGCGACCTCAAGAAGATCGAACCAGTCAACATCACCATCCCCATCAACTACAGTCTCAGACACTTCCGCGCTGAACCCCTCTCCGACTTCGAGCGCGAACTCACCCTCCAGCTCTCCGAGGTTCTCGCCCGCATGGTCGACTACTACATCTTCCTGCAGGACTGGGCAGTCGTCTCCGGCAAGCAACTCAAGATGTCCATGGCCAACAATCCAGACCAGAGAATCCTCGACGAAAACTTCTACTACGACTACGAAGAAGCCAGCGAAACCCACGACAAGCTCATCAACCACACAAACAAGCTGCTCGCCACGCTCAAGAAACTCCACAAACAGATGTTTCGACACAACTACATCAGCGACTTCAACTGGCTCACCAGACAGCTCTCTCCGTCGCTCGCCCTCAAAGCCAGGCAGAAAGCACTGCTCGAAATCGGCTTCTTCGACTACATCCTTCTACTCGTCAAACTCACTCTGCAGAAGTCTTACCAATCGCTCGACTTCGAAAAGCTGTTCAAAGTCGTGTTCGATGTCGACGGGAAGAAAGAAGCAGACTCTTTCGCTCGCAGGAACAAAATGCGACGGCTGCTGCAGACAGACACCATCGACTGGAAGATCATCAGGCAGACGCCGCAGCACGTCTGCAGGAACGAGCTCGACAAGGTGCTGAGGATTTGCCTCGACCTGATCCTCACCGGCGTCAAAGACAACCCGAATAATGTGATGTCCATCGCAGACAGCGTCGACCAGTTCTACTACCTGGTCAGCTTCTTCAAACAAACCTCAGTAGACATCCTCTTGGAAGTGGCCAAGTACATGGTCTACAAAGAAGAGAACCATGTAGCTTTTAACTGACCAGATCGTCTCCTGGATCTCGAAGATGGAGGTCCTCGGAGAGCGCAGAGGCAACATCGAAGACCAGACAGCGATCTTGCAGCTCCTAAACCACTTCTGCACAGACTACAACCTTTCGAAGGAGTGTCTCAAGATCCAAAAACGCATCAGAATTCAGCTGTTTAACATAGGAACCAACCCGATGAAGAGAGGAGTGATCTTCTTTCAGCTAGAATTAGACACCTCCAACTCGCTCGTGTACAACAACACGGAAGACCCCAAGCTGAACCAGTCCCTCAACATCACCGACGAGCGGCTGCCCCTGAAGAAGCTGGACCGGACCCAGACTTCCAAACCCCTGCCGGAAGGCGACGTTCTGCTCAACAAGATCAAAGCGACAGGCAGCTGTCTGGTGAAGATCTTCAAGCCTTCGAATCGTAATGCCGGTTGACCAGTCTCCATGCAGAAGATAAAAGACAGGATTCCTCGGTTCAAAGACCTAGGCTTTTTGGTGCGCGAAGGCGACAAGAACAGCTTTTTCTGGAACCTGCACATCAGTCGGCCCTCGGACTCGATCAACGAGGCAGTCTACTCCCAGCTGTTGGCTCACGTGGACCAGTACATACGGTTGATGACCAAGATGTCCGAGAGCATGAACGACGAGTCCCTCAACCAAGTCAAAAATATCGGACTCAAACCAGACTTCTGCGTCAACATGATCGGCAAGCTCGAGACCCCGCCTAGAATCAAAGACAGTCTCCTGAGACTCTACACGAAGCTCTACCTGCTAGACCAGCCTCGCGTCTCCTCCGCCGACGACTCATCGATCAGCTTCCAAAACCTCAACAGACTCAACCTGACCGAAAGCACTCTCATCTCGCTGTACATGAACCACAGCGAGTCGCAGGCCTCCACAGACAACTCCGACATCACGAACTTCCTCGAACACCTCATCAAAGGCACCTTCACTCTACCTGCGCAGGTGATCGCAGAGGAAGTCTCCTCGAAGAGCTCGATCGCCGAGGACTACCTGCTCTTCCTGGAGTCGCTGATCATTTTCATGTGGCACTTCATCGACCTCGGCTACTCGGACCACACGCTAAACAACATGATCCTCAAAGTCGTCCAAGACATCCTCGAGGTCACGCTCAAACAGAAGTCCATCGACAACTGGTACAGCGTCATCATGGAGAAAGGCAAGTATCTGCCGGTCAAGAAGTGGCAGCTGCAGGTCAAGAGCATCATCGACAAGTGCCTCGACATCCTCATCATCTTCATGAAGATTCGAAGACGCATTCAAGTCATGGCTTACCTCAAGAAGTTCAAAGAGTCTTTCGACTCGCTCAAGAAGTTCGACTGCTCGCTCTCCTTCCTCAGGAGCATCTTCGAGGTTTGGGACATGAACCCAAAACAGAAAAAACTCGAAGACACGAGGAGATCGAAGCTAGTGCTGCCAGACTTCGGGCTGAAGCGAGCAAAAACCAAAGGCGACCGTCAGAACCAAACCACTGGAAACAAAAAAGAAGTAGAAACGAAAAACTTGAGTCTCCAAAGCCAAATAGACCTACTCAGGGGCTACTCGTACCCGTTCATGGACTTGATCTGCCAGCTCTACTACAAAACAGCTTCGATCAAGCTGGCGAGCTTCTCAGACGACCTGTCTGCAGTCGTCGAAGTCAACAACAGCATCCAAAAGAAGATCTCTTCGCTGCTCGACAGCTACTTCAGACAGAGAGAACACTTCTCGCAACACATCAACCGCATTCTGCTTTTCTTAGGCGACGAACTGGTCGTCCTCCGAGACTTCAGCAACGCCATGAAGACTGGCGGCCAGGATGTCGTCTCGATCAGCAAGCTCAAAGACAAGGCACGGCAAATCTACATCGATGACATCTCTATCCAAAACCAAATCCAAAACATGTCGAGCAACGACAACAAGTCCAGCAGGATCCTCGAGATCACGAACATCATGAACAAGATTCTCAGCAAGTTCTCCTCGAGACTCTTCCACAAAAGGCTCTTCAAGAAAACCCAAGACCTGCTGAGAGTGCTGGACTTCCACGAGAGTCTGATCGCCATTTTCAACATCAAACACAACGACGACAACAACAGACGCACCATGATAGAGACCACTCTCCTTCTCTTCGAGTACTACGTGCTCGACAACGACCACAACATCGGCACCTTGATCCCTTACGTCCAGGTCTTCGTCAACCTCATCGACCAAAGGCACTCCAGCTCCAGAGTCCTCGCCAGTCTCTTCAACTACATCAAGTCTATCTCCATCAAAGAGCAGATCCTCAAGTCCATCTTCTCCGAAATGCTCAACCTTAAAGACATCCCAAACCTCTTCTCGCCGGACGCCTCACACGACGACGAAATCAAGGGGAACAGAGTCAAGCTCTGCGAGTACTTCCGAGTGATCCGTGCACTTATGATCCAAGACGGCGAAGCGCTGCCGCAGCTGCAGCAAGCATTCGCAGAACAGCTCATCTTCTGCTACGACTTGTCCGAGAACCTGATGTCGAAGGGTCTGGGGAGCCTGGCCAAAGACTCCGTGAAGGCTGTCCTGTCGAGCGAAAGCGGCAGCTCGCTCTTGCAGCTGCTCTTCCAGTTCTATTCGCTCATCAACCTGATGATCCACTCCAACCACTTCGCCTTCCTCGTCATCTCTAATCTGATGGACGAGAGGACGCTCAAAATAGTTATCCGAAGCGACCTGCTGCACCCCCTGATCAAAACCCAGCTGGTAGCCACTGATGACCCAGCTCCGACTCTACACCGAAGCCTACCTCTTCTCGACCGTCAAGTCTCCACAAAGAAAACTAGACATCGAAACGATCGCCGCAAAAGCGCAAGACATCCTGGGCTTCATCAACGACTGCATCCTCAACAAGTTTCAGTACAGTCTCCCCTTCCTCCTCGAGTACAAAAACGCAGAGTTCTCCGAGAGACAGAACTTCGACCTCGCCAACTTCATCGACAAAGAAGTGATCCTCAACAAAGACTTCGGCTTCGAGTACCACAAGAAAGAGAAGAACCAATCTACGAGGAAGTCTTCCCTCGACTACTACAGAGTAGATCCTGCTCACCAGATTCCTGTGCACTTCGGACAAGACTACTGGGACATGATGGCTGCTGGCGAAGTGTGGAACTACTCCTACGACGGCATCATCCTGCTGCTCTGCGACGTCCTCGCCTTCGTCTCCAAGCACAGTCTCCACTCTTTCGAATCGCTCAAGCAAACAATCCCCGAAGTCAAGCTCAACCTGCAGAACTTGCTCTACAGCCTCGTCATAGTCGCTGACCAGTACCCCACCACCGCGCCTCTCAAAGGCCTCATCCTCTGCGTGCAGCACGCCTACGAAGCCTGCTTCATCGACACACCTAAGCCTCCCTCCAAGAGTCTGCGGTTTCAGCTCGTGAAGCTGCGCTCCGTCCCCGAGTTCTACCTGGACAGCCAAAACCCGAAACACACCAAAGTGCGGGAAGCCTACCAGCGGTCGAAAGAAGAAAACCCGATGAGCAGCTACCTGGAGAGTTTGGCCATGGTGGACCAGAAGATGCAGTCGCTGCGACTCGAGCAAGAGCGAGACCGGTCGAAGGAGCGCAAAGACGAGATGAGAGAAAAGGAAGACCTGAACGAAGCACTCGCAGACCTCGAAAGACAAAAGCGCGAACTCAAGAAGGAGTACCTGGGAGCCTGCTTCACGAACTACCTGCTCGAGTCCAACCAGCAGATCTACGACCTGTACACCTTCTTCGACAACAACATCTACTTCGACGTCTGTCTCAAGATCAGAAACAACTTCTCGGCCTACGGCTTCAAGTTCGTCGACTCCGTAGACTTCATCCGAGACATCGTCGTCGTCCCAGAACCCCCCGAGCGAAGCCAACACACCAAATCCCTCGCCAAAGAGAAGACGCAGGCACCCAAAGAAGTAGACCTGAACCTGATCTCGAACAAGATCACCAAGATCATCCAGCGAGAAAACCCCTACGGCCGCAAGTCTGCTCTCCGAGAAGAGAAGAAGCAGAAGCTCGACGTGAACTTCGAGTAGCCCTTCGTGACCAGGCAGCCGACAAACACCGGCACCAAAGACAACGAAGAGCTGGGCGTCAACCCCGAAGCAGTCTTCCTCGAGTTCGATAAGATGAAGACCTTCGCGCAAGACTCGGTCACCAGCGCGCACACCTCAGGAGTCGCCCAGCTCATCAAACACTTCCTCTCCTTCTTGGACAGGAAAGACACCCTCATCAACCCCTTCGACCTCGCAGTCTACTACTCCCTCGAGTACACCAAAGCCGCAAGCACCAGCGAGACCGGACTGCTCAACCAGATCTCTTTCTACAACCACATCTTCAAAGTGGAAGAACTCAAGCAGACTGACTCGGAGATCCACAACCACTTCGAAGTCTTCCTCGGCAGACTCGAGCTCACCCTGGCTGCAGAAACCATATTGGAGAAGCTCAGCAGCGTGCGCTCGGTGCAGCTCGAGATCGAAGGCTTCGAGCTGCTGACGAACGTGATCACCCACAGCGAGTGCTTCTTCCTGAAGGTCGCCAGCCACTTCTTCGACAAAGGCGACGAGCTGTTCTACCTGGCCAAGCAAGTCATGGGCAAGGACACGCTCAAAAGCTTGTCGAACGCCATCTTCAACGGATCGAGCAACGTGCTCAGGGTCAAGATCTGCCTCAAGTTCTTCGAGTTCATCATCGAGTTCTTCAAGAGGGCCAAAGACGCAGACTTCGACCCCTTCCAGCTCTCCAAGTGCGACAAGCTCGCCTTCCACCTGTTCAGACGCATGGGAGAGTTCTCCTTCGCGCTCAGAACCTTCTTCAAAAACAAGTCGATGAATCCTTTCGTAGGCTGCTCTGATCTCGCAGGTGCTGAAGCTGCACAAACTCGTGACCAAGTGTCTCCTGGAGATCCTGAAGGTGTCCGCCTGTTCGCTGCAGTTCCAGCCGAACCACCCGTTCCTCTCCAGCTTCCAGTGGTACTTCGACCAGCCGCTCTCGCTATCGAACAACCTCGAAGACGAGTCGAACACTGCGATCTACCATAACTGCGTCGAGGTAGCCCATACTGAGCAGATCGCGAACCTTCTGATCGACAAGCTGTCCAAAGAAGAGTGCTCAGCCTTCTTGAGTGCGATCAACCTTGAAGCTCTGATGAAGACTGCAGTGATCATCCAAGAACTGAAGCTCAGCAGCATCACCGAACAGCTGGGGAAAAACATCGTCTGCGAAGGCTGCAGCGAAGACTGCACTTTCTTCAAGTGCAGAGACAAGCGAGTCACCATGCACGAGAAGAGACTCGCAGACATCGGCTTCCACCTCTACATCTTCCTGACCAAATCGAGGCTCATGTTCAGCGAGAGCATCCTGGGCTGGAGCGACAAGGTCTCCAAAGACGGCATGGAGTACAAGAGCCACTGGCTCGCGATAGACAGAGTCCTCTCGAAGCACATCCAACATATCGAGTCGCTCGAGAAGCAGTACCTCCAAAGAAGAGCGAAGAAGTTCGCCGAAAAAAACTCCAAGAAGAAGCAGAAGCTTTCGCCAGTCAAGTCTGATCTCCGCAAGCTCAAGGGCTTATCAGCGATCAAAACCCTAGACCCGAGCGAACACGCCTCCAGGAGCGGCTCGAAGAAGTTCTTGGGCGGCCAAGACGAGGAGATGGGTGCAGACAAGGCGGAGATTAACGAGAAGCCCGAGAAAGGCCAGAACTCCGAGCGAGAGCTGAAGAACCTGCTCGACGAGGCGAAAGACAAGGAACCGGCCAACACTCTGGCCAACCTCTCCCCGATCGACGAAGCGGCAGACTTGGACAAGCTCAACGCGAGCCAGAACTCGATCGACCCGAAGACCGAAGCCGCAGACCTGGAAGCCTCGCACGAACTGACCGTCATCGCGAACGAAGCCACGGAGAAAAAGGCCAAGGCCAGCCAGGTCGAGCAGCAGCGCAGCGACAAGAGCCTGGACGTCTTCGAAATGGCCGACATCTGCGAGAAGTTCGAACAGAAGACCTCCAACACCGCAGACCGACACCAGCAGACCTCGGCCGGGTCAGCTCGGTCTCGCTCCGGGGGCCAGGCCACGAGCGCGCTGCTGAGCAGCAAGCTCAAGTGTCACTTCTCTCCCGAAGAGCTCGAGCTGCTCGAGACCGAGTACGCAGCCTACCTCTCCAAGCTCTCCGAGTTCAAGAGCCACCGCTCCTTCAAGTACTACGAACAGTCCATCAAAAAAATCCGGCTCTCCTACTCGAGCGTGCTGCTCAAAGACGAGAAGTTCCAGGTGCTCCAAAACGTGGTCTACTACGTGGCGCCGAACATCTTCAACTACCGCGACGAGGCGACCGAAGACCAGATCGCGAAGAAGCTGCTGCAGTTCCCGCCTCGCACCAGGAAAGAAGTCTTCCTGAAGGAGCTGTCTCTGTACATGGGCAACCTGGTCGAGTACCAAAAGCTGTACACCTTCAGAGAGCTTTCCTACATCGTCCGCACGGCGAACATCTTGAAGCTGGTGAACATCTTCATGATCGTCTTCATCAACTTCTTCCTGCTCTTCTTCGTGAACCTGCGCAACAGAAGCGAAGCGATGCACAACGAGTTCCTGGTCGTCCTGCTGTACATCAACTGCGTGGTTTGCGGCGTCTACTCCATCGGCACGCCGGTAGAAAAGCTCTTCCTCGCGAAGACCTACGTGACGGTCTTCAACTCGTACAAGTCGCGCGTGGAGGACGAGTACCTGGAGAACACCGCGGCGAAGGAAATCCTCGAACACAAGCAGACCTCCCTCTACTTCTACGGCAAGTTCCTCAAGCTGCTCGGCTTCTGCCACAGGGTCATCTCGGTGCCCTGCTCGAAGTACCTGATCGCGCTGATCCACTACGACAACCTCTTCCAGTTCTTCATCTTCTACCTCTCGATCCTCGCCATCGCAGACAGAGACCTCAGCAGCAACTTCATCAGTCTCTTCCTCATCCTCGTGAAGACCTCGACGCTCTACCGGCTGTACGCGCACCTCTCCGTGGAAGTCTTCGGGGCCTTCCTCTACGTCTTCGGCGTCCTCGTGGTCGTCTACGAGGCAGGCGTCATCTACTTCATCTTCTTCAAAGACACCTTCGTGGACAGCGGCACCGGCAGCACCTGCTCGGACCTGCTCAACTGCCTGGCCTTCTCGACGACCTACGGCATGCTCGGCGCGCACGGCTTCGCGGAAGGCATCGAGTCGCTGCCCAAAGAGAGCAGCAAGTACTACTCACGGATGTTCGTGGACACTGGCCTGATGCTGGTGATCTCTCTCTGCACGATGCTGATGTTCCTGAGTAGTCCGGACTGACCAGGCTTCGTGGTGACCAACCTGAGCTCGAAGCGGCTGGAGACGGGCCGGATAAAGCGGAAGATAAAGGAGGAGTGCCTGGTCTGCGGCGTGGGCAAGGCGTACATGGAGCAGAAGTAGCCTCGAGTGACCGCAGAGGCATCAAGTGGAAAGAGCACATCTACGAAGAACACAACTTCAAAGAGATGCTGCTCTACATCATCTACCTGCTGAGCCTCTCGCCGACCAGAGCGACGGCCGCAGAGCTGCGCCTCAAAGAGAAGATCCTCAACGCAGACGTGAGCTTCTTCGACGACCTCCGCATCGACAGGAAATTAAACAGACTCGCTATAGCCTCTGATAGGCCTCCTGGAACTCTCGGCTAAACTGATAATCATTGGCGACCGGAGGCTTCACTTTCTGCGTGACCCACGACTACCATCGAGCGGATGAGGCTGTAGTTCGCGAGCGTCAGCTCCTTCAAAAAGCAGACCAGGTCGAACACCTGGCTGTCGCTGTCCAGCGGTTCGAATTTGCAGTTGCTTTTCAGGGCGATGTGGGCCGGGTTTTTGACCCAGCGGAAGAGGTTGCGGGAGTTCCAGAGCTCTGCGCTGTGCAGCAGGCCCTCGGAGTACTTCGAGTAGTGCAGGTCGGAGCCGCTGAGTCTGCCGAAGATCAGGCCGAGTGGCGGGCCGCGACTGGGCTGTCCGCGCGAGTCGTAGTCGAGGCGGTGGCAGGAGCTGCACTGCTGCATGAAGTGGGTCGAGCCTGCCCGCGCGCTACTGTCCGAAGGCAGGTCTGCCATCTGGTCCTCTTTCTGGGTGAGCGGCTGCTACCAGCGCGCGCTGCACGTCTGTGTTGACCGCTTTCTGTCGGGTCGCTTTCTCGACCTGGAGCTTTCTCCGCGCGTCGATCATGCCTCTCTCTCGCTCGTCGTACTTCTGCTCCTGCAGGCTCCGCAGAGTCGCTTGGACGGACTCCTCGAACTCGTTCGGGTCGAAGCGCTGTTCGGGGACGTCTTGGCCTGGTTCGCTGCTGCGCTTCATCGCAATCGAGAGTGCGATCGGGGAACCCAACAGCGAAATCCCTACCCTTCAAGATTTGTTGTTTTTCGATTAGTATCTTTGTTTGAATATTTATTCTACGCGAGTGAGTGGCAACTGTAGGAATAACTTGCACAGCCTTAGTAGAAAGCACATCAAATTTCTACCGCCCGATCGCACATCAAGGACAACGCAAGTGGACCCCTTCACATCACCTCGACGCACAACACAAAAAGGAGGAAGAAAATTTGATTTAGTTTATTATTCTCCGATCGACCGCTCTTAAACAGGCCCCGAATTATTCTGCATGTACAAGCGGCTGTACCTGAACAGAGAAGTCCCCAAGGACAGGCCCACCTACTCGTTGGCCACCAGCGACATCGAAGGTACCGTCGAGTCACCAGGCGCGCAGCCGAGGCTCTGGAACCACCCCGAGAAACCCTTCTTCACCAAAAACGACCCTGCGACGCACCTCAGGGAACAGCACGACCAGTACAAGAACGCGCTGGCCGAGCAGCTGCTGTTCACCCAGAAGTTCGCCTCGGTTTATCAAGAGACCGAGACCAGGAGTGGCGGTACTCCAAGAAGTGCGACTACCCCGACTCGCGAGCGAAGCAAAGCCTCATCGAGCGACAGCAGTTACTCTACAAGAAACTAGAGGCCCCCGAAGTCCTCGCAGCCAAACAGGTACAGAAACCTCACCCAGGTCTTCTTCCCGCGCAACCTCAACACCAGAGACATCCAAGGCACCGAGCCAGGCAGCCTCAACACCAAGTTCATGAAGAACTGGCAGCTCTTCCAAGATATCAAGGCAGACCCTGCCTTCCAACCCAGACTCCTCGCCAGACTCGACTACCCCTACGGAGACGGCGTGAACGAAGAAGAAGAGCTGCCCAAACACCTCAAGCGCGCCAAAGAAGTCGCCAGTCTCAACAGAAACAAACTGAGAGCCATCCACGTCGCCCAGAGTCTCGAGACGCCCTTCAGGCCCCAGATGCAGGAACGGAACCCACTGGCCGTCTCCCAAGCCTCGATCGACGACCGCAGACACCACCAAACCCAAGACCTGCGAGGCTACCCGGACCAGGCCTCGGCCTCCCCGCAGCCAGACCAAGAAACAGCTCTGCGAGAACTGCGAGAGTGGCAGGAGTTTCAAGAATTCAAAGCGAGAAAAAGAGACTTCGAAACGAACCAGCAGCAGCTCGCAGACCAGGCGAGCCAGTCCATCAATGACCCCAACCCTCCTCAAGACTTCCACAGCGATGCACACGCAGACCGCTACCCAGCAGACCCCCGACACCCCAGCCACCAGCAACCCCAAACCACACACGCATCGCACCACAGGCAGTTCCCAGACCACCCCGACGCCTACCAGCAAGCAGCAGACTCGATGCACCGACAGCAGCCATCCACACACAACAACTTCGACTTCTCCCCAGAAGAAATCGAACACATGCGACAGAAAATAATCGACCGCGAGCTAGAAAGACTCGCCAGAGAAGAAGCGGCGAACCAGCAGCCTGCCTCGCCCCACAACCGACAGTCGAACCAGCCTCCAAAACTCCCCCCACGTCGACCGGACGACTCAGCTCCAGCCCCCGAGTACAGGTCGAGAGACGAGAGTCTGGACAAGAACAGAAGCGACCACCTCAAACAGCTCAACAGCTTCTACGGAGAGTTCATGGCCGAGCAGCACAAGCGCAGGCAGCCCTTCACGAAAGACGACTTCAACTACCTCATGAGCGTCAAACACATGAAGCGAAACGGCATACTATAAATAATATAAGATGAACTCGGAGAAAGCTCTGCACCTCGAACCGCTGCTGGAGAAGTTATATACGAGGGAGTACATGCCGACCGAAGGCGACATCGGCCTGATCTGCCAGCTGGCGCGGGAGTCGCTGAGGGAAGACAAGATAGTGCTGCAGCTGAGGCTGCCGGTGGTGGTCGTGGGGGACGTCCACGGCCAGTTCTTCGACCTGCTCGAGATCTTCCGCATGGCCGGCCGGGCGCCGGTAGCTTGCGGTGAGCGCAGTACACGAACTACCTGTTCCTGGGTGACTATGTGGACCGTGGGTTCAACTCTGTGAAGGTGATGGCGCTGCTGCTGGCGCTGAAGAGTCGCTACGCGGGGAAGCTGTGGCTGCTGCGGGGCAACCACGAGAGCAGAGACATAAACAGGTAGCGTTTGGTGAGCAGGTCTTTCGGCTTCTACGACGAGTGCATGCAGCGGTACGGCAGCGCGCAGGTGTGGCTGCAGTTCTCATCGGTCTACGAGCTGCTGCCGCTGGCCGCGATCGTGGACGGCCGCTTCTTCTGCTGCCACGGCGGACTGTCTCCTGAGATAAAAGACGTGCAGACCATCAAAGAGCTGCAGAGGACGCCGAACATCCCGCACGACGGCGGCCTGTGCGACCTCATGTGGTCCGACCCGATTCCCGAAGACGCTGGGTCGGCTGCGGGCAAGTCACTCGAAGCGATCAACGAGTGGGAAGTCTCTCCTCGAGGCGCAGGCTACTACTTCAGCTCGAAGGTGACTGCGGGCTTCCTGCACCACAACAAGCTCGAGCGACTCATCCGCGCTCACCAGCTCTGCGCGCAGGTAGCCGCTGCTGACCAGGGCCACTGCTTCGACCACAAAGACCGCTGCCTGACGATCTTCTCAGCCCCCAACTACTGCCTCAGGTCGGGCAACCGCGCGTCGTTTTTGGAGATCGGGGTAGACGGGGCTTTCGACATGTAGCTACTGCTGAGCAGCCAATCGTTCGACGAGAGCGACGACAAGAGCGAGCCGCAGATCTCGAAGCACCTGCAGCAGTACTTCTCGTAGCCTCACCGTCGAGTGTCTCGAATCGAGGCTGTCTGCCGGTCACCGGGGGAGAGGAGCGAGCGTGAGTAATTACGTGTGAGCACTCCATCGAAAGCGTTACTTATTAGAGGTGGTGATGAACCCGGTGAGTCCCAGCGCGCGCAGCTGGCCGAGGACGAGTTCTTCGGCTCTCGCGTCGTGCAGCACCGCGGTGTCGGGGATGTGTCTGAGGATGGCCGGGACGTCTCGGACGCCGCTCAGGAGGATGGAGTACTTGCTGTGGAGCACTGCTGCGAGGACGGTCTTCGCGAAGGCGACGGGGCAGTTGGGGTCTGCGAGCGAGGCGATGTTGTGCTGCTGCAGGCCTGCGACGGAGGCTGCGATGGCTTCGAGGGCGGAGCGCGAGAAGTGTTTCTGACCGTACGCGAAGACGACTGCGTCTTCGGGCGAGCGGGGCTTGAAGGTGAGGAAGTTGCTGTTGCCGTAGAGCAGGAGGTCCTGGGTGAGCCGCGGGTACCTTGAACTTGAAGGTGCCGGGGATGGCGTAGAAGCCTGTGTGCACGATGTAGCGCAGGTGCGGCAGCTTGCGGAGTCGCAGGGGACTGCCGGTGTGGTCTGGGTCAGCCTGCGGTACGTTCGCCGAGCTCCGCGAACTCGGCCAGGAGCAGCTCGCTCTGCTTTTGGTTGGAGGCGACGCGTCTGTTCGGCGAGATGATGGCTCCACGGACTTTCTCGTCAGCGAGGGCGGCGAAGAAGTCTGCAGGGTTGTCTCCGAAGACGGGGACGAGGGTGACTCCGCTCTTGAGACAGCCGTACTGCGTGGTGACGATCTCGCTGCCGTGCTTGGGGTCGAGCCAGGTGACGATTTTGTCGTCTGTGTGAGTCGTGCGTACTCTGTCTGAAGCCGAGCTCTTGGACGCCCAGGCTGAAGGCGTCGGAGTGTCGCTCGAGCTCTTCCAGCGACCAGCTGCGGCCCTGCACTTCCACGCGCAGCGCGTTGCGCTTGGCCTCTGCGCCGAAGAGTCTTCGCAGTGCGAGTCTGGCGAACATCAGGATATGAACTGTTTAGCAAATGAGAGTAATATTTAAGCTGCGAGCGATTTGGGCTTTTCTTTCGCAGGCGCTGCTCGGGTCAGCCGGTCCTTTTCGCGCGCGCCTCTGAGAGACGCCTCCCAGGCGACGGTCGGGAGGTGGCCTTCGTGGCCTATGAGGTGGTAGGTTTCGTTGATGTTGCGTTTGGACCGGTTGATCTTCTCGAGCTTCTCGTACTCGAGGCTGTTCTGTCTGCCGTCGCTCGGTGAGAGGTGCCTACAGCGCGGTGTAGGTCAGCTTGGGCAGCTTCCGCAGCAGCGCCACGCGCTCGGCGTCGGTCTTGACTGAGGCGTACTGGTTCTCGAGGTGCTGTAGTTCAGTCCGCAGCTGCTTCTGCTTCTTGTCGCCCAGGGGGAACTCCGGGTACTCTGGGTCACGCAGGACTACCATCCGTCTTCGGCTTGAACGGCAGGCACTTGAACTGCTTCTCCTTCTCTCTGAAGCTCATCTTGGCCTTCTCGTCCTGCCCCGAGTAGCCCCGCAGACTCGTCTCGAAGTAGCCCTGCGCCCAGTTGGGGGTTTCTCGCGCTCGCTTCTTGCGCAGCAGGTGGTCGACCTGGGTGAGTTGCAAGCACCAGCGCAGAGTTTTCGTGGAACTCGTAGTCGCAGAGGTTCTTGTGGACCGTGGAGGCGCGGGTCTGGGTCTCTCCGCAGCTGAAGGTCTGCTGGACGGTTTGCCTGGTAACGCTCGGCTACTCGATCTTGCCAGGCTTGACGTTGAGGTCTCTCAGCTGGACGATCCACTTGACGTCGTCGCCAGTGGTCGCGTTGGTGATCACGTGTCTGAAGGAGTTGAAGTTCTGGGGCACGCCGCTCATGTGCGATTTGGCTGAGCGCGCTTCGGTCCCGTTGAGCGTGGTGGGGGCCGAGAAGGTCGTTTTGAGCACGTGAGGCAGCGACTTCTCGGGCTTCTTGTCTCGTGCAGTCAGCTGCTGGTTTTCTGCCCTGGAGTCCTTCGGGTCTGGCTTGGCCAGGCGTTTGGCACTCATGTTGGGGGCTTAATAATTTCCTGTGGCCTGGCCTGCTCAATAATTACCGAGCGAGGCCGAGGTTCATAATCTAAATGCAAGTGTTAGAAGCGATCCAGTCTGCCTTCCCGCACCACGAGCAGCAGGTGAACCAGCTGAAGACCTACTACAACAACAAGTGAGTCTCGGGTGACGCAGGTACTGGTTCCAGTTCGGCGAGACGCTGCTCTTCCTCACCGCGCAGGCCGACGTGCAGCAGTCAGAGCTGGTCTTGCGGATCTTCGAGTCGATCTTCGACAACCCCAGCGTCAACCTCGACAAGATCACCCTGGTCATCCTGGCCAACCGCGCAGTCGACCGCATCGCCAGTAGACTCGCTTCACGCAGCGCTGCAAGACAAGCTGGCCTTCTTCGCGAGAGTCGAAGAGTTCATAAAACACCCCAAGTCGCGGCTGCTGCTCCGAAGCCACAAGGTACTCCCGACTGACCAGGCCCTGGTGCTCACCGCAGGAGACAGACTCGTCGAAGCGCTCGAACTGCTGCGGTCGCTCGAACCCGAGATCACCTCGCTCAACAACGCAGACAAGGTGCGCGTCACTCACTAGATAATCTACTCGACCTTCTTCAAGAGCACCGCGTTCTACCACTTGAAGGCTGCAGACTACCAGAAGTTCTACACGTACAGTCTGCAGTACCTCGCCTACATCAACGAAGCGGTAGGCGAAGGTGAGGCAGGAAATCTCCGAAGCCGAGAAAGAAGACGTCTCGGTGAACATGGCCATCGCGATCTTGGTCTCCGAGAAGATCTTCAACTTCTCCGAGCTGCTGGAGCAGCGCGTCTTCCAGTCGCTGCGGAACAACCCGCGCTTCGGCTGGCTGTACGAGCTGATGGAGACCTTCAACAGCGGCGACGTCAACCGCTTCAACCAGGACATGCTCCGCTTCGAGAAAGCCGTCGAAGCCAGCGTACCTTCCGCTCACCCAGCCAGCGATCAGCTCGCGCAAAGGCATCCTGCAGGACAAGATAAAGATCATGGCCTTCGCAGAGCTGATCTTCTCGCTGCCGAAGAACGCACGCGTGGTGTCTTTCGACCTGATCTCTCGCACGACGAGCATCCCTCCGCAGATGATCGAGCTGATGATCATCAAAGCCATGTCGCTGGAGCTGCTGCGCGGGTCGATCGACCAGGTCGCCCAGACGGTCTCGGTCACCTGGATCCAGCCCCGCGTGCTCAACCGCGAACGCATCGGGCTGATGAAGGAGAAGTTCGCCGACTGGCAGCAGGGCCTCTCGTCGCTGCTGAAGTACGTGGACGACTACAAACAGTCACTCTAAGCACTAATTAATCCGAACGATTAAATTATAAATCCAACATCGCAATGGAGTACGATCTCTTGAACATTCCGGACCAAGTCGAGAAGAACGTAGTCCGCCGTAACCCCAGAGACACAAACTGAAGAGAACCATACAGGCCCCCAACTCTTATTTCATGGCCGTGAGAGAAGAAGGCAGCCAGAGCAGCTCGCTCGTGTTCTCCCACTCGCAGACCAAGATCCACGCCCCCGAGTACGACCGACTAACCGCAGCTCGAGGAAGGTGATTGCCACTCCGACCGGAGGAAGAGTCAAGCTCACCGCCAAGACCCAGTTCAAAGTCAACAACAAGGAACACGAAATCCCAGCCCATAACTAAGCTTGTCTTCGTGGCGAGACCGACGCAGTCTTTTTGTTGTTGCTGATTAAGAATCGGCGAGATTCTATCTGAATAATAATCGCACCATCTGCTCATGAGTCGCGCTGTCACCGCTCTGCTCCTCACGCTCCTCGCCGTGCAGGCCGCCGCCTGCAGCCCCGCCGACGTCCTCAAGGCCCAGCTGAAAGCCAGCGACGACAGCATCGCGGGCAAGACTTTCCACAGCCTCATCCTCGCGCCCCTCAGCGACAAGCGGCTGGCAGGCCTGCACCCCAGCCAGCTCGACTTCGAGGCTCCGGTCCACCCCGCAGACTTCGTGGCCGCCTTCCTGGACCACTACCGCAGCCTTGACGGCCAAGACTACAACTTCGACTCGATCGTCCACAGCACCGAAGCCAGACAGATGACCCGCAGCAGACTGCTCGACTTCACCGTGATGGCCATGACCAGCAGGCCGCTCGCCTTCAAGCGCAGAGGCACCACCGCAGTGCTGCTGCCGCACAAGTCCGTCGAAAGCTGCATCAGAGCCGCGGACTTCGGCCTCAGCTACAAACTGGTCGAAGGAGCAGCCAAAGCCTACCAGATCGACTTCTACGCAGAGACGGTCTCGCTGGAGGCTGCAGAGTTCTCCGGCAAGGTGCTGCCTTTCCTGCAGGAAGCCTGCGCGCTGATCGAGCTGGCGAAGAACCAGGTCCGACCGAACGAACAGAGCGCAGCGGTCTTCGAGTTCCGCTCTTTGAAGCTGCTGCTGGACAGTCCGCTCGCGGCCAAGGCCAAACCGATCCTCACCGCGCTGCTCGCGAAGGTAGTCGACCGTCACGCAGTACGACTCTATCCTCAGAGACTTCTTCGGAAAAAGAGCCGTCTCGACGCACCTGACCACCTTCGTCGCAGCTGAGGAAATCCTGACCCACAGAGCCAGAGTGCTGCAGGGCGAAGGCGTGAAGGCGGGGTCCGCGGACGACTTCATGTACACCATCAAGTACGTCTTCTCGATATCTTTCATCATCCTCGTGGCAGTCATCTGCATCAGCCTCTACACTCTCGATATCGAGAAAGACTCGCTCATCTACGCCAAGTTCCTGGTCAAGAAGAATAATTAAGCGCTTGAGAAGAGAGATCCTATGCCCCTCCGAAGATGTTCTTCACCTGCTCGTCTTCGCTGATGCTCTTCTGCAACTGCAGGATGCCATTTTCGATTGCTTCTTGCACCGAGTCCATCAAGAAGAGGTTTTGTTCCATGAGTTCGGCGGGTGAGGGGGGTGAATGGGAGTCGTGGGAGAGTCTGTGGGAGAGACAGGCTTTGAGTCTGGCCTGCAGCAGGTGCAGCTTGTCGATCTTCGAGTGGGGGTTGCTGGTGGCCGAGACTACGGCGAAGAGTTCCGGCAGCACTGTTTTCCAGGTGGCGAGATACTGCTTCATCTGGTTGGCGGTGAAGCGGGCTTCTTTCTTCTCGGAGTCGTCTGCTTGCTGCTTCGACTTGAGGGTCTGGATGTACTTGTGTTTCTGGTTGAGCAGCGACATGCGCGTCTGCATCTCGTCGACGGAGGCCTCGGGGTTCTCGCTCGATCCTTCGGTCAGCTTCTTGCTCAGCGAGCTGGCAGGCACCACGGGGACTGCTTTCTTCAGGGGAGAGACGAAGACGTCTCTGTGGTGGATGCGCGAGCCTGTGTGGTGTTTGGGCACGTAGTGCAGCTTGCTGATGCTGTCGTTGACTCGCGGCTGGTGACTCAGTCGCTCGTGCAGGCAGTGTCTATTCTTGAGGAAGTTCGCTTTGGCTTCGAAGGTGCTGTGCTGGTATGCGAAGAGCTCGTTCTTGCCGCTGCTGGACGCGTCAGTCAGCAGCTTGGGCCGGAGTCGCGTCGAGACTCGCTTTTCGAAGGGCCGTGTGGGTTGCGTGGGGTGGTAGCCGTTGGTGGTCATGGGTCGTCGCTTCGAGGCGAACAGGCCCATCTGCACGAGCATTTTCTTCTGGGCAGCCTCGATGCCGTTGTGGCTGAGGTTCAGGTTGACCCAGCCCTTGCCTCTCTTCTCGTAGACCTTGCGCAGCTCCTGCGTCTTGAGTGTCCGGTCTCTTTTGTTCGAGTGGGCCGCTGAAGTGAGCTTATTAGTAGTATCAATACCGTTCAGACAAATCATCTGATGATGGCGCATCTACTCTTATGTCGTCCACGCTCCTGTGAATGCTCTGCA
>JFJP01037504.1_pt1 | contig 26994 bp, 12 predicted proteins | sample 431651 | NCBI WGS metagenome assembly JFJP01 (sample SAMN02602958, study PRJNA72255) | Microbial mat metagenome, whole genome shotgun sequencing project. | biome: fresh water; feature: sink hole; material: water; isolation source: purple microbial (photo- and chemosynthetic) mats found in...
AATCGATGTTTGACCCCAGCCGGGGTCAGATGTTTATAGAATGTTCAATTTTTCTACAAACAGGCGACCCCAGCCGGGGTCGAATATCCTTTACTAAACGACATTAGATTATTTATTGAGATTTTTTTTCGGATTGGCACTAGGGTTTTGTCAGTCTGCTTTGTTTTACTTAATACAAGAGGAATTAGAATGGATAAAGAAATTTTTATACGATATTTTAGAGGAAGCCTTTCGGAAGCAGAAGAGAAGGCTTTATTTGCATGGCTTGAGGAGAACGAAGCAAATATGCAGGAATTTATGCAGGAGCGGAAATTGTGGGATATGATTTTATTGAATACCCCGGAATCCTCAGCCATTACAGCAACAAAAACAGAAGAAGCGAATACCCTTGCAATACAACTTCGTAAGAAATGGATTGGTGGATTTTCGAAAATTGCAGCAGTGTTTTTATTGGCGATTTCGCTTGGCATATGGCTTACATTTAAGTTTTCGGAACAATCCCAGGCATGGAATACCATTGAAATTCCAATAGGGCAAAGAGCTTGTATTCGTTTAGCCGATGGTACCAAAGTTTGGCTAAATGCCAAGTCGCGGTTCTCATTTCCCGATAAGTTTAAAAAAGGGCAACGTGAAGTAAAACTCGACGGAGAGGCTGTATTTGATGTTGTCCATAACGAAAAATCGAATTTTATAGTTAAAACAAAACGGTTCAATGTTCGTGTGTTAGGTACTAAATTCAATGTTTACGCGTACGATAATTCTTCCGTTTTTGAAACCGATTTGGTTCGGGGAAAAGTATTAATTGAGTCGCTTGTTTCGAAACAAAAACCAATTGAGCTAAAACCTAACCAAATGGCCGCATACCAGGACGAAACCGGATTGTTTGAGATTCGAACCGTTGATACCCGCGAAAGCCTCTATTGGACCGAAGGGGTATATAGTTTCAATAACCAACCACTGTCTTCGATCATTCAAAGGCTAGAGCGCTATTATGAAGTTAAAATAACAGTTAAAAATCCGGAAATTTTGAACGATAAATTTACCGGTAAATTTCGCTATAGCGATCCAATTGAAGTAATTCTGGAAGTAGTAAAAAAGAGCAAATTTTTTAAATTCAGAAAGAATGGAAACGAGATAACGATCTACTAAATAAAAGTATTAACCTCAAATTAACTTTCGACATGAAAACATAAATGAAGAAAAAGTTGGTCTGAAAAAAAGATCCGGATGATGCCCCACATCACCCGGAAAAGTTTAGTCCAACAATTAACATTGTGCAACAACTTAATTATTTCTAACTAAAACTATGTAAAAGTATGAAAAAACTTTGTCATTCTGCGACTTTTCATTTTGGAAAGTCTGCTCAAAAACTACTACGAATTATGAAACTAAGTACTCTGATTTTATTTCTCAGTGTGTTGTATGTTTCTGCAGGCGAGGTTCGTTCTCAAGGAGCCCGCGTCGATCTGACCCTTTCAGGTAAATCCATAGCAGATGTTCTCACCACCATTGAGCAACAAACATCCTACCTCTTTTTTTATAACAAAAAGGAAATTAATGTCGATAAGCAAATTTCCTTATCGGTTACGAATGCTCCTGTTTCGGAAGTATTGGCTGATATTTTTAGCGGGACGGATGTTAATTATAGTATGGTTAAAGACTATATTGTTCTCTCGAAGAAAGAGATTAAAGATGAATTAGCCACAAAGCAACAGCAAAAGGTAACCGGTACCGTAACCGATGCCACCAACGGAGAACCTGTTGTTGGGGCAAACGTTATTATCGAAGGCACCACCATTGGTGTTATTACCGACATTAACGGGAAGTTTAGTATCGATGTTCCAAATGCCGAAGCGCAATTGCTAGTTTCTTTTTTGGGATTCAATTCAGAGCGCATTGTAGTTAATGGGCAAACTAATCTGGTTATCAACCTGGTTCCCGATATTACCAAGCTCGACGAAGTAGTGGTAATTGGTTATGGAACTGCTAAAAAGAGCGACGTTACTGGTTCGTTAACCCGTGTTTCTGAAAAAACTATTAAAGAACGTCCGGTACAAAACGCAATTCAGGCTTTTCAGGGAAGAGTTGCCGGGGTAGATATTGGTACAAATATTCGTCCAGGCGAAGTTGCTTCTATTAATATTCGTGGTACCAGATCTATTAATGGATCGAACTCACCGTTATTTGTTGTAGACGGAATAATTTTAATGGGAAGTATTAACGATGTGAATCCAAACGATATTGCAAATATTGAAATATTAAAGGATGCTTCCGCTACTGCTATTTATGGTTCCCGCGGTGCCAATGGTGTTGTTTTAGTAACTACCAAATCGGGTAAAAAAGGATCGGTATCTGTAAATTATGAGGCTTCCCTTACTTTAGATAAAATTCATTCGTTAACCGATTGGGCTTCCTCGGGTGAGGCAATTGACCGTTACCGGTTAGCTGAAATTAATGGTACCACCTATAAATCAGGCGCAAATTCATTGAGTTATCCTGATCCTTTTGCGGATATTCAAATGTTTGGTAACAGCGACCCTAAAACAATTAGCGCCATTCGTCAGGGCTATGAATGGAACGATCCTGATAATTTCACCTCCGTAAAAACACGTTCTTCTACAGAAGAGGAATTAGCAAAAGGCTGGCCTGCTGAAGTGCCAGTTTATAATTCCGGAAAAATACCTACTACTGATTGGATTGATTTACTTACTAAAACCAGTAAAACACAAAACCACCTTTTATCGCTCTCTGCGGGGAACGATAATTCTAAATTATATTTATCGCTGGGTTACCTTAACAACGATGGGACACAGAAAAATCAATCGTATAACAGGTATACCCTGAAGTTAAACGGAGATATTACACCAGTAAAATGGCTAACAGCCGGGACTTCCATAAATGCTTCGCGCACCCAGCAGGAATTTGGTACGATCAATCGTGCCGGTAGCGCTACTGGTCCAAAAGATGCCTATGGTACTGCTTTAAGCCAATACCTAATGGCTCAGCCTTATGATGATAATGGTGTCATGATTGAGTTTCCCGGCAACAATACAACATTACCTGTTTGGAACCCTTTAATTGATATTGATAATAGTAAAGACGAACGTCGCGCAGCAAATGTCAATGCAAACTTTTATTCGGAACTGCGCATCATGCCATGGCTGAAATATCGTATGAACCTAGGTACCGGTTTTCGTTACTATCGGGATGCTGCCTGGCAGGGATCTCAATCCACATTGCAGCGCAAAGCAACTCCACAAACTTCTGCAGCCTCCTATTCTTCGGGTGAAGTGTTTCAATATATGATTGAAAACTTGTTGTTTTTCGATAAAACCTTTGGAAATCATACTTTTGGAGCTACATTGCTACAATCGGCACAATATTACCGAAGTGAATCTTCTAATATCGGTGCTTCTAAAATTCTCTATAATTCCAGCGATTGGTATAATCTGGGAGCGAACTTAAACGGTAAGCCCGATAGCTATGGAACCGGATTTGGCGAATCTTCCCTTCAATCGTACATGGGTCGTCTCAATTATTCGTTATTAAACCGTTATTTATTTACCGCAACTGGTCGTTGGGATGGGTCATCGGTTTTGGCAACTGATCATAAGTGGGATTTTTTCCCGTCTTTTGCTGCTGCCTGGAAAATGCAGGAAGAATCATTTTTAAAACCGGTTTCCTGGGTAAACGAACTGAAACTCCGTGTTGGATATGGCATTACCGGTAACTCTGCTATTGGATCGTATACCACTATGGGGCCATTAACCCAATATAATTATGTATTTGGAACGGCTCCTGCTATCGGATATATTCCAATGAGCATGGCCAATCCATATTTGGGATGGGAAAAAACTGCTCAGGTCAATTATGGAGTCGACTTTTCGGTATTGAAAAACAGAATTTCCGGTTCGATCGAATATTACCAATCAAATACCAGTGATATTCTTATGCAACGTGATATTCCTGTTATCACAGGTTATCCAAATATCTGGTTTAACATCGGTAAAATGAAAAATTCAGGGATAGAACTTACCCTTTCGACTGTAAATGTTGATGTAAAAGGTTTCCGTTGGACAACCGACTTTAACTTTACTAAAAACAAAGAAGAAATTGTGGAATTGGTAAATGGAAAAGAAGATATGAAGGCTCAGAACTGGTTTATTGGACAGCCATTACAGGTTTTTCGCTCGTACGAAGTAGATGGTTTATGGCAGGACACGCCCGAGGATCAGGCGGAAATAGCTCTTTGGGCAGCCAATGGTACTTTCTTTGCCCCCGGCCAGTATAAACCGGTAGAACAAGATTCTGTTGACCATAAACTTCAGGACAACGATATGGTAATTCGCGGTACCAACCGCCCTAAGTGGATCGCAGGTTTTAATAATACCTTCAGCTATAAAAATTTAGAATTAAGTTGCTTTATTTACGCCCGTATTGGTCAATCGTATTTTTCATCGCTTCAACCAGGCGGTTCTGGTGGCGGAAAATTTGTAGGATATGTTCGCAGTGCCGATCCCGACGATTTTTGGTCGCCTACCAATACCGACGCCCGTTGGCCGCAACCAACTACGATGCCTAAAACTTCCGATACTAAAGTAAACCAGGCAATGTATATTAACGATGGTTCTTTTGTAGCCATTCGAAATATCGGATTGTCTTATTCAATTCCTCAAAAGTGGCTAAGTAAAGTAAATGCAAAGAATTTTCAGGTATATGCACAGGTTCATAATCCATTCCTCTTTGGGGGAGATGTTGTTAAGGCTGGTATCAATCCGGATGACACCAATGGCTGGACTTCTACCAATTCTGTTGGAGATCCGGTAGGTGGTATCAATAACAATACCGTTCTTATCAGAAGCTGGGTATTTGGTGTAAGACTTGGATTCTAATTTTTAACTTTTTAAACTAACATCATGAAAAAATATATCGTATTACTTGCTTTAGTTTTTTCTTTTGGGTCTTGCAGTAAAGACTTTCTGGAAGAAAAAGCTGTAACTACCCTTACGCAGGATTTTTATAAAACGGCCGAGGGACTTGACATTTTAGTGAAGGGAACCTATCAGATACTCCGCTTTAAGCCCGACTATAATCAGGGACATTATTTGTTTGGAGTTTCGAGCGATGTGGAAGCATTTGCATGGTCAAATGCCGAACGTATTGATATGGGAGGGTATTCATCAGCCGGTTGGGCTGCATCAACAGCCGCCAACAGATATGCCCCGCAGGTTTCCATGCTTATTGGAGCTATAGGAGGTTCTGTTTCCGAAGGCGTATTTCCCACAATAAACCGATGCAATGTTTTTTTAGAAAACTATGCTAAATTGGGTGAGGCTGATAAGGTGAAACTAGCCCCACGCAAAGGAGAAATACTTTTCCTGCGGTCGTATGCCTATTATATTATTACCAATGTATTAGGAGATGTTCCTTTAATGTTGGAAAGCTTCTCTGGTATGCCCGAAAATTTCGCTTTTAAAAAGGAATCGCTCGAAAATATTTACAAGCAAATTATTGGCGATATGAGTGAAGCTGTAAAACTGCTTCCTGAGTCTGTTCCTGCAACGGATTTAGGTAGAATAACAAAACCAGCAGCGGCTCACCTTCTCGCTAAATTATTTTTGCACAGGGCGCAGGCGGCTAATTGGGCTACCATTGCCGATCCGCAGTTAAGAATGCTATACAAAGGAAGCGAATCCAACGATCTTGATTCTGCCATATTTTATTCTACATTAGTAATTGACCTCAAAAAAGGAGATAATGCAGCCTATGGTGGTTTGCAAACCGATTTTGCTGAACTGTGGAAAAATGTTGCCGGAAATTACGATAGGGATAAATGTAAAGAAATCCTTCTATCGGCACAATATGAGCCTACTCAGGTTTATAATGCCCGTTATGGGAATACATTGGTTCACCTCTACAATAGCAATTATACAACATTGCAATGCGGTGTAACCCGCAATTTAATGGATTATGGAAGGCCATATGCAACAGCCGGGGCAACCGATTGGGGGTATGATATGTATACCGATCGCGCAAACGATTCCCGGTATTATAAAACCTTTTTAACCGATTATTTCGCGAATAATACAGCTTACAATGCAACTACATTTGAAGTAACCGGAGGAAAAACCTGGGATGTAACTACCGCTTACTATTATAACAATATCCTTAAATCGGCCAGTGATGCTGCAGCGGTTAAAGGGAAAATTAAAATAATCTATAAAAAAACCGGTTTAGTGTTTATTGAAAACTCAAAAGACGAGCCATTGGATTCTCTTTGGGTTGTTAGTCAGCCATTTATTATGATGGCCCGTTGGATGGTAGGTAGTCCTAATAAAGCCGGTTATGTGGATAAGGATGGATCGGGTAATGTTACTGGCTTTAAAGCTGGTGCTGTAGATCCTGCAAATCCTTCCGTAATTAAAAACTATGCCGCTCAGAATAGAAAAATCTACTACAGGATTAGTGGTGATAAAGGCGAGCCATTTGGCTTAGACAGGGGCTTGGGTGTTTCTCAATGGTATCTGGGACCAAGAAAATGGCTGGATGTAAACCGGGGAACCGGAACAATTCCTAATAATCCCGGAGCAATTGATGTGCCTCTAATCCGTCTTGCCGAAACCTATTTGATTCGTGCTGAAGCAAACGGCAGAAAAGGAAACTATGCAGAGGCTATTAACGATTTAAATGTACTTCGTAAGCGGGCTGCTTTTCATGCAAACGAAAACAGATCGGAAGTATTAATGAAGTACGAGCCAGGGGTATTAACAAGCCGTTACGATGTTCCAGCTGCCGAAAAAGCTGCTCCATTTAAGGTTACAACCGATGCGTATGCTAAAATCGCAGTCGATGGAACTGAATGGCAGGGTGGATCTCCAAAAGCAGTTAAGGAAAACTATCCGGAAGAAGCAACTTCCGACGATCAAAGGTTTATTCATTTTATATATAATGAACGGGCACGTGAGTTGATATTTGAATTGCAAACCGTGGAGGATTTACATAATGCAGGTATATTTTTCGAAAGGGTTCGCGATCGCGATATGATGGGAGCCCCAGCTTCTTCTTCCGGAACTGTTGCATTTCCATTCCCTAATGATGATTTAAACGTTGCTTTAGGTGCAAATGGAGCCGGTAAAGGACAACTTCAGCGGATTCACCTGTTTAAGCCATGGCCACAGTCGTACCTTGATTTATTAACGGACGAAAAAGGAAATGTATTGGATGCAAGTGCAAAAGCCGCTTATCAAAATCCAGGATATTAATCTTTTTCGGTATAAATTTGAGTAATAATTTATCGGATATAAAATTAATTAATAAAATGGGTGGGTATTTTACCCACCTATTTTTAAAATGAAAAACATCTAAATTCAACAACAAAGTTTAATAAACTGAAAACTAAATTTTAAAAGGCGATATAAACCAATGAATTTCAAAAAAAACATATACCAGATTTTAGTAATTGTTTGCTTTTTTATAATGCAATGGGGCAATGCGAATTCCCAATCTATAGTTCAGCCAAAGGTATCCAAATCGGGGAATACAATTCTTATCCAAAATGGTGACGATCAATACCAGCTCCAAATCTGCACTCCTTCCATGATCAGGGTTCGGCATGCCGGACCAAACGGGTTTGAAGCTGATGAACCCTGGATGGTGAGCCGATATAAATGGGATGTTGTGCCATATACTATCAGCGAAAAGAAAGACCTTGTTGAAATAAAAACCAAAGCAGTAACTGCAAAAATTTTCACCAATCCAGTTCGAATTGCATTTTATACTATCAATGGCGAATTGATAAATCAGGATGCATTATCCAAAAATTCAATGGATTATAAGAATGAAGCGCCTTCATGTAAGAAGGACCTTCAGCCTGGTGAGCATTTTTTTGGATTTGGAGAGCGCATGGATTTCATGGATCAACTGGGAAAGAAACTGACGCTGGATGTTGGCCGTGGAACTGGTCGCGAACACGAAACCGGAGCGTACAATATTTTGGAAGCCAATTATTCACCGGTACCATTTTTTATCAGTACCCGTGGATACGGGATTTTCTTTCATAATGCCAGCCCAAGCACCTGGGACATGGGTTATTCTTCTTCAAAAAACTATTCTTTTTCGGCTTCCGGCGGGGAGCTCGATTATTATTTCATGTTTGGACCAACATTCAAACAAATTATACAGGATTATACCTCGTTAACCGGAACTTCTCCATTATTACCGCTTGCTGCAATGGGCTTACATGTCGGCACATACAGCGGGGGAACCTGGGGGTACGAAAATATAACCTCCCAATATTACGTGATCCAGCTTGCTAAAAAATTCCGGGAATTGGGAATACCTATCGACATTTTACACCTCGACTCAACCTGGCGTATTTTTGGAAAGATAAACGGTAACGGCGGTACCAGTTTCGAATGGCGTCAACCAGGGTTTCCTGATCCAAAAGCGATGTTTGACAGCTTATATTCCTTGAACTATCAGATGGTGGGGTTGCACATTCGACCCCGAATTGACAACGGAAACTTCAAAAACTACCTGGATATTGCCAAAGAAAAAGGCTTTACTTATCCTGAAAATGGCAAACCGGGAGACTTCCCGAATTTTTTTGACCTAAAAGCGGTTGACTGGTGGTGGGAAAATTGTATGAAACCATTGGCTGACATGGGCTGTAAATTTGTAAAGACAGACGAGGGTAGTGCTTTTGGAAGAGTAGGAAATGAATTGATTGATAAAACTGGTCCGCAGGGAAAAGAGATTGCCACATTGCACAATTTATTCCCGATAGCTTATGCGAAAGCTCCTTTCCTGAAATTTCAGGAGTACAACAATATGCGGGGTATGGAGCATACACGCGAAGGTTTTGCTGGGATTCAGCGTTACCCTTTTATATTTGCCGGTGATTGGCCATCGCAATGGCAGTATTTTAAACCGGTTATCCGTGGCGGGATAAATATTGGACTTTCGGGAGTGCCTGCATGGGCCCATTGTATGGGTGGTTTCGAGCAGGTTGCCGACCCTGAGTTGTATGTCCGCTGGTGCCAGTTTGGTATGTTTAGCCCCATAGCCCATCTCTTTGGAATGGAACATCCCAACTATAAGGAACCCTGGAACTATGGCCTGGAAGCGCAAGCTATCTTTACCAAATACGATAAATTGCGCTATCGGCTTATCCCTTATATCTATTCGTCGTATTACAATTCTTATCTTACCGGTTGCCCTGTTATTCAGGCATTGGTTTTTAATTATCCCAACGATGTTAATACTTACACAATTGACGATCAGTATTTGTTTGGAGACCAAATGCTTATTTGTCCTGTAACTGAAAAAGGCGCTAAATCGCGCACTTTATACTTGCCCGAAGGAAATTGGATTTATTACTGGTCGGGCGAAAAATTTACCGGTAAGCAAAACATCATTACAAAAACTCCATTGGAGAAATTACCCATTTATGTGAAAGCCGGTGCGATTATTCCCATGCAGCCCGATATGCAATATTTTGGCGAAAAACCAATTGATCCGGTTTCGCTGGATATTTATCCCTTTGGACAATCATCCACCAAATTGTACGAAGACGATGGCGTATCCCTGAATTATCAGAAAGGTGAATATTCCCAAACGGAAATAACCTGTGATGAAAATAACCAATCGGTAACGGTAACGGTTAGTTCATCTATCGGAAAATTCCCTGTAGCTGATCGGAACTATTCATTGATGATTCATATGGATAAGAAACCGCAATCGGTCACTTCCAATGGAGTTTTGCAAAGTAACCAGCCGTATGATTCTGAAAAAAACATCCTTAATCTTACTGTTTCAAAAAAGGCAGCGGAAAGTTTGTCTATCGTGGTGGTTAAATAATTGAAGTGTTACTAATAGAAACAAATTATATCTTGGTCTAAATTTTATTTGCCCCGTAAAGCCTGTTTAATTGGTTCGTGTAATTATAATAGTAACTGAAAATGAGTAAAATTTCCCGAATACCGTTTTTATTGAAAATTCTTGTGACGTTGGCCGTATTGTATTTTACACCTTGCCATAGTCAGCAAAGTAACCTAATACCAGGATGGCCCAAAATTACACAGGAAAACAAACCCTGGAGCCGCTGGTGGTGGATGGGAAATAGCGTTAATCCTTCGGACCTGAATGCTGCCATGGAAGCATATTCAAAAGCTGGATTGGGCGGACTAGAGATCACTCCGATCTATGGGGTGCACGGTTACGAAGATAAATTCATTCAGTTTCTTTCGCCCGAATGGTTAAGTAATTTTAATTATACCCTTAAGGAAGGCAAACGGTTAGATATGGGAATTGATCTGGCTATGGCTTCGGGCTGGCCATTTGGAGGTTTATGGGTAACACCCGAGGATGCTTGCAAGTATATGTTTGTGCAATCGTATGCGCTAAAAGAAGGAGAACAGCTTCAGGAGAAAGTCGTTCGGATTCAAACGCCCATGCTTCGAACAATAAGTCGCCCAAATCTTGATATTTCGCAGCTGAAATACCCTGTCAGCGCCAATGCCGATAGTTTGCAAAACTGGGCTATCGATCAGGTGCGTTATCCCAAACAAATGTCGCTTCAAACCCTGATGGCGTTTTCTGATAAAAAGGAGATACTTAACTTAACAACTAAAGTTGATTTTAATGGACAACTTAACTGGACAGCTCCTTCGGGCAACTGGAAATTATATGCCGTATTCGAAGGCTGGCATGGCAAAATGGTAGAACGGGCCGGGCCGGGTGGCGAAGGCGATGTAATCGATCATTTTTCGGCAAAAGCAATAGACAATTACCTGGGACATTTTACTAATGCTTTCAAAAATCAGGATTTAAGCGGATTGCGTGCCTATTTCAACGACTCCTACGAAGTGGACGATGCGCGTGGCGAAGCTGATTTTACCCCCTTGATGTTCGACGAATTTCAAAAACGACGCGGATACGATTTGCGCAATTTTCTTCCGGCATTGATGGGCGAAGATACCAATGAAAACAACAGCCGGGTTTTGTGCGATTACCGCGAAACTATTTCGGATCTTATTTTAGAAAATTATACCCAGCGCTGGCATAACTGGGCGGAAAAAGGGGGAAAGATAATCCGCAACCAGGCTCATGGCGCTCCAGCCAACATCCTCGATTTATACGCAGCAGCCGATATTCCCGAAACGGAAGGCGAAGACATTGTGAAGGTAAAAACGGCTTCGTCGGTGGCACATGTTACCGGCAAGAAACTGGCATCCTCCGAATCGGCTACCTGGCTAAAAGACCATTTTGAAGCATCGCTAGCAGATGTTAAACAGGCAATCGATTTGTTTTTACTGGCCGGTATCAACCATGTATTTTACCATGGAACCACTTTCTCACCACAAAACGCTCCCTGGCCAGGCTGGATGTTTTATGCTGCCGTTCATTTTGGTCCGACCAATACTTTTTGGAACGATTTTGGGACGCTAAATACCTATATTTCCCGGTCGCAATCGTTTTTGCAGGCTGGGAAACCCGATAATGATATTTTACTTTATTATCCTATTTCTGATGAGTATGCAGTACGTGGCCGCTCACTTTTGCTGCATTTTGATGGCGCAGCCAAAGGTTCTTCGGTACGAAAATCAGCTGAATTCCTGTTCGAAAAAGGATATGCATTCGACTATATTTCGGATCGTCAGATTCTTAACCTGACTGGTAATTTAGGTAAAATTTTTACTGGTAACACAAGCTATCAAACAGTTTTATTGCCAGAAGTAAAGCTGATGCCTTTGGAGACATTTGAAAAAATAATTGATTTGGCAAAAAATGGTGCTACAATTTTAATGGAGCAACTTCCGGAAGATATACCGGGAATGGGCAATCTTGCCGAACGTCGCGCCAAATTTATGACATTAAAAAAACTTCTAAAATTTGAGGTAATTGCCGGCAATATTCAAAAAGTCAAATTAGGAAAAGGCCAGATTTTGATCGGTAATCTCACTGATTTGCTAACTCAGGCTAAAATACGCCGCGAAACGATGTTCGATTCAGGTTTACAGTGCATTAGGCGAGTCGATGGCAAAGTTACTACCTATTTTATTGCCAACAGGGGAACTGACATTGTTGATGGATTGGTTGCCCTCGAATCGCAAATTGGCTCCGCTGTATTGTATAACCCGATGAATGGAAGCTATGGCAAAGCCATCACCAAAACATCAGAGGGTAGAGGAGAAGTATACTTGCAGCTAAACCCTGGTGAAAGTTGCCTGGTTCAGATTTTTGATGGTAAAGTAAATGTTCCGGATTACGCTTATCTGAAAGCTTCCAGTGAAAGCAAATCACTCAATGCCAACTGGTATTTGACATTTGTGATGGGAGGCCCCGAACTTCCTCAACCCTTAATAATTCAAAGTCTTGGATCGTGGACTGAACTTGGGGACGAAAAATATAAAGCTTTCAGTGGAACAGCCCTTTACAAAACTACTTTTACAAAACCTTCAGGGAACGCAAAATACTATCGCCTCGATTTAGGCAAAGTTGCACACAGTGCAAGAATAACGCTCAACGGAAAAGAAATAGCGACATTGATTAGTCCCCCATTTTCATTGGTAATTCCGACAACCGAACTAATGAATGAAAATTCCTTGGAAATTTCGGTGACTAACCTGATGGGAAACCGCATAGTCGATATGGAGCGCAAGGGTCAACCGTATAAGATTTTTTACAATACGAATTTCCCTGCACACGACGCCAAAAACCGGGGTGCCGATGGCTTGTTTACAACTAAAGGCTGGTTACCACAGCAATCAGGACTTATAGGGCCGGTAACATTGACACCCCTTCAATTAATTCAAAAATAACTTTGCAATAATGATTTCAAAAAAGAAAAAAAGGATACTCCCAATATTATTAATCATGTTCTCAGGGTTAATAGCCAAGGCTTCAACCCCTGAAAAGGAAATACTTTTTCTTTCAGGAACGGATAATATTCATACAAAAACCTGGGATTTTTATTGTACTTCCGGGAGAAACAGCGGCGTATGGAACAAAATAGAAGTTCCCTCGCATTGGGAACAGCAGGGTTTTGGTGAGTACGATTATGGCCGGGACTATCGCACCTATGGCAAAAAATTTAAATTTGCCGACGAAAAGGGAATGTACAAACATGCGTTTCAAGTTCCTGCCTCCTGGAAAAACAAGAAAATATATATCCTTTTTGAGGGTTCAATGACCGACACGGAGGTAAAAATTAACGGCAAATTGGCTGGAGAGGTTCATCAGGGCGCTTTCTATCAATTTCGTTACGACATCACAGATAAAATAAAGGTTGGACAAACCAATCTGCTGGAAGCAACCGTGAGTAAAATGTCTGCCGATAAATCGGTAAACAATGCCGAGCGATTTGCCGATTACTGGGTGTTTGGAGGAATTTTTCGTCCGGTTTACCTCGAAGCTTTTCCCGAAGAATTCATAGAACATATTGCAATCGATGCTAAGGCGGACGGTTCTTTTGCCATGGATGTATTTCCACAAGGGTTGAACAGTAAACGGACTCTTTTTGCCGAAATTCTTGATGAAAAGAATAATGTTATTACTACTTGTTCTTCAATTGCAAATAGCACCGATTCGCTGGTTACATTAAGTTGCAAAGTAAATAATCCAACCTGCTGGACTGCTGAAACGCCTGTTCGCTATTCTGTCAGGATTTTTTTAAAAGAAGGAAACAAGATTGTTTACTCCACTTCCCAAAAATTTGGTTTCAGAACCATCGAAATTAGGCAGGGAGATGGTATTTACCTGAATGGCACCAAAATTAAACTGAAAGGCATCAATCGCCATGCTTTCTGGCCCGAAACCGGTCGTTGCCTGAATAATCAGATCAACCTTGACGATGTAAAACTCATAAAATCGATGAACATGAACGCTGTTCGCTGTTCTCATTATCCACCCGATCAGGTTTTTCTGGATTACTGCGATTCGCTTGGGTTATATGTGCTCGATGAACTGGCAGGATGGCAAAATGCGTATGCCACAGCTCCCGGCCAAAAACTCGTGAAAGAAATGGTAATCCGTGACAGGAACCATCCATCGGTTATCTTTTGGGCAAATGGCAACGAAGGGGGAACAAATAAGGAGCTGGATGATGATTTTGGATTTTGGGATCAATCGAAACGGCCTGTTATTCATCCGCATCACAAGCCTGGAAACGATTTTAACGGAATTGACTGCAACCATTACGAAAATTATTACAGCGCGAAAAAAATATTTGCCGAGGGCAAAATTTATATGCCTACCGAATTTTTACATGCTCAGGACGATGGAGGTGGTGGCGCCGGACTGGGCGATTTCCGGGAATTGTTCTGGAACACCCCCAACTCTGGTGGAGGTTTCCTATGGGCTTTGGTCGACGAAGGCATTGTACGAACCGATCTCAACGGATTTATCGACGCTAATCGTGTGAACGCCCCCGATGGAGTGGTTGGCCCGCATCGCGAAAAGGAAGGCAGTTATTATGCCATCCGGGAAATATTCTGCCCAGTAAAAATTGAGCTTAAAAAGCTTCCCGAGCTGTTTGATGGGAGCATCCCGGTTGAAAATCGGTATCATTTTACGAACCTGAATAATTGTCGGTTCGAATGGGAATTGATAAATTTTACTTCCTTACAGCAGCGGCAGACCGGTCATCGTGTAATGAAAGCAGGCAAAGTAACAAGTCTGGATGTAGAACCGTTACAGACCGGAAAGCTCAAACTGGAACTACCTTCGGACTTCCATAATTACGATGCGCTTTACCTGAAAGCTTTCGACCCATCTGGTGAGGAAATATATTGCTGGAGCTGGAAAATTGATGGAAATCAAAACGGTGTGACCCGGTTAGTCAAAATGGACGTCAGCGAATTAGAAAAGCAGAAAATTGAAAAATTAAAAGCTGCCGGAATACAGGAAGATAATATTCTTCCCATTGCTCAGCAATCGGGTGATATGTCGAAGGAAAAAGGTGTCGCCGAATTGTTCGAAAATGACAGCCTGTATACCATAAAAGCATCGGGTATTGCAGTATCCTTTAGCAAAAAGGATGGTACGATCCGAAAAGTGACCAACGATATGGGATTGCCCATTCCGTTTAATAACGGACCTCTATTGGTCAGCGGGACTGCTCACCTCGATAGTATAAAGACGATGAGAAGTGACAAAAGTTATTCCCTTATAATGTCTTATACCGGCGACTTGAAAACGGTTATCTGGACGATGTTCAGCAGCGGTTGGCTGGCTATGGATTATGAATACAAAATAGACGGGGAGCACCCATTTACAGGTGTCAGTTTCAACTTTCCCGAATCAGATGTAATCGGAACCAAATGGTTAGGGAAAGGCCCTTCGCATGTCTGGAAAAACAGGTTGCAGGGAGGCGTGTTGGATGTGTACCAGCGAATGTACAATAACAAGCTCCCGGGCGATAATAACTGGGGACTGCCTCAATTTAAGGGCTATTTCCCTGAAGTTTCGTGGATGGAGTTCAATACCGCAGACGGGAAATTTACCGTGGTAGCTCAGGAGGACGATCTGTTTGTTCGCTTATTTAATTTCTACGGAATATCAGGTCCCAAAAACTATCCGGCTTTACCAACAGGGGATATTTCGTTCCTCGACGCCATTCCGCCGGTTGGAACCAAGCTTGCGATGGGGATCAGCAACGATACCTGGAACCTTGGCCCTGCCGGTGAATTGAATAAAATGGATAAGCCGGTCAAGCGAACACTCTATTTTTATTTTGGATTGTTGGAAGAGTAAAGTTGAAGTAAAGAAGAACTGGTTGATCATGCAAAAGCAAATAATTAAAGGTGTTATCTTTTTTTTAGTCTTAATTATTATTGGATTATCGGGGTATGCGCAAGATACAAGGGGGTCCTGGCATGGTAAAACCCGTCAATTACGCTATCAACCGGAAGGTTCCGATTTTGTAATCATCAATGGCACCCTGCGTTTTAACCGGGCTCTTTATGGTTCAAATACAGCCTTTAGGGTAGAAGCAGGAGACTTGCCCGAATTTGCTTTGTATTTACCGGGAATGGGTGGCAATTTGCGCTTTGGATTGATTGATAAAGACGGTTCGAAATGGTTAATTGATGCCAAAAACATTGTGGCCCGTTATCGTCCGGGTTCGATGATATATACTATTACCGACCCAATGTTGGGAATTGGAAATATCCAAATTACACTGCTTGCACTGGCGGATGCCGAAGGCTTGATTGCCAAAATTACTTGTGAAAAAATTCCTGAAAGTCTGACTCTTTTTTGGGCATTTGGGGGTGTAACCGGCAAGAAGTTCTCGCGCGACGGCGATTTGGGAGCCGACCCGGAATCATCGTTTTACCTGAAACCGGAATATTGTGCCGACAATGAATATGTACTCTCCGGAAATTCGTTCACAGTGTTTTATGGTTCAGGTCAGGATAAGTCTGAAGCAGAACGCTACGAAAATAATTATAAGCCAACTAAAGAGGAATTGGAAGCAAGCCGTTTGAAAAGCAAAAAGCAACTAATAGGTTTGTTTCCTTCGGAATGTCAGGTGAAACTCTCAAATGCCGGTAAACAAAAAACACCGATTGAATTCTTTGAATCAGATACCGCCGGAAATAATGCGTTGACCGGAAAATTGACATTGAAACCGGACTCCCTTTATTGGTTACTGATTGCTAACCCTGGAACTATTCAACTTCCCAAATATGCCCAATTGCAAAGTTTGTTTGATAAAGCGGAGAGTCAACGGAAAACTTTAGCCGATAGGATTGAGCTTCAAACTCCCGACCCATACATTAATGCTGTGGGAGGAGCATTGAGTATTGCTTCTGATGCTATTTGGGAGGAACCTTCGTATTTGCATGGATCCATTGCCTGGCGAATGCGTCTAAACGGTTGGCGTGGCGCATACACTGCTGATGCGTTGGGTTGGCATAATCGTGCAAAAATGCATTTCAGCGAATATGCAAAGTCGCAATATCTCGAACCCGATTCAGGCCCGAGTGTTCCCGATCCAAAAACAAATCTTGCCCGTCAGGAAGAAAAAATAGGCAATGCAATGTTTACTAAAGGTTACATCAGCCGCAATCCTGGAAAAATATCGAATCCGCATCATTATGATATGAACCTCGTTTTCATTGACCAGGTGCTCCGGCATTTCAATTGGACAGGCGATACTGCTTTTTTACGACAAATGTGGCCGGTAATTCACCGCCATCTGGCCTGGGAAAAGCGCTGTTTCGATGGAAATAACGACGGGCTATACGATGCATACTGTTGTATTTGGGCCAGTGATGCGCTGCAATACAGTGGGGGCGGGGTAACCCATTCATCATCGTACAATTATTTTGCCAATAAAACAGCGGCTCGTTTGGCGCAGGTAATTGGTAAAGATCCGCTTCCTTTTGAAGCAGAGGCAAATAAGATTTTAAAAGCACTGAACCAAAACCTTTGGATGCATGAAAAAGGGGGATTTGCCGAAAATAAGGATTTGCTGGGTTTGCAGAAAATTCACCCATCAGCCGCATTATGGACAATTTACCATGCTATTGATTCAAAAGTAACCGATCCGTTTCAGGCATACCAATGCACACGTTACGTAGATACTGAAATTCCTCACATTCCAATCAAAACTAATGGGCTTGCAGGAAATTATTATACACTGGCAACTACCAACTGGATGCCTTATGCATGGTCAATCAACAATGTGGCTTCGGGCGAAGTATTCCACACAGCCTTAGCATATTGGCAAGCAGGTCGTGCCGACGATGCTTTTCGGATTACTAAAAGTTCCCTGCTCGATTACATGTATTTGGGCAGCAGCCCGGGTAATTTCGGACAATTGTCATTTTACGATGCATTCAGGGGAGAATTGTACCGCGATTTTGCCGACGGAATAGGTGCAGCCAGCCGGGCAATTATCGAAGGGTTATTTGGAATTCAGCCAGATGTTATTAATGGAAAAATATTGATTCAACCCGGATTTCCAAAAGAATGGAACTTCGCATTCCTCAAAACGCATGATGTTTTTATTGATTTCCGCAGAGAAAGCAATAAAGACAGTTACATTATTGAACCGAAATCCTTTCAAAACCAGTCGTTGGTATTTAGGATAAAGGCGCAACAGGATCGGGTTAAATCTATGACAGTAAATGGTATACCAGCAGTATGGAAGAATCTTCCGGACGCGGTCGGTCAACCTGAAATTGAAGTGATATGCAATGCATCTGACATTCACAAAATTGAAATTGAATGGGCAGGAGAGAAACCCCAATCAAGCGAAATACCTGCTTATTATGCCAAAGGAGATACCTTTCAATTCGAAACTAAACTGGCTTCTATCTCGGGGTTAAATGATCCTCAGCAAATATTCAGGAAACCAATAATAAATAAGCATTCCCTGGTGGCTGAGGTTTCTGGAGAAATGGGGAACCGAACATTTTTTATAAAACTGAAGCAAGAGGAATTGGAATGGTGGATGCCAGTTGGTTTTGAGGTTCGTCCAACGGTTGAGGTTATTTCGGGAAAGAATCAGCCGACCGGAAGCTTGATTTTTACCATTCGAAACAATTCTCAAAAGGCTTTTGAAGGAACCCTAAAGGTAAATGGATTTTCGCAAAAAATAGCAATTGAAGCTCTCTCTGAATCTGTTGAAATGAAGGTTCCGGAAAAATTTGTTATTCCGGGAAGCAATCTGGTGAGAATTGTTTCAAAGGACTCCGTTTACCTAAGTAACCTGACTAATTGGAATGTGGCCTCAAAATCAGGGGATAATTACGAAACGATTGATCTGGGTAAACTATTTAACGATCGGGTTACTCAAGTATTTAAAAATCAATATTTGTCGCCCAGGTCACCTTATCCTACACTGGCAATTCCAACCCAGGGAATCGGCGACTGGTGTTCTTTTAAAGAAACCGAAGAAATTGACGATTCCGGATTACGCTCCAAAGCTGGCGCTGCGAACCAAATTACCCTTCCGCAGGGAATACCCTTTGCAACACCTGGCGCTCCCAATGTGCCAAATATTCTGTTCACTTCGCAATGGGACAATTATCCCAAAGAAGCAATGGTGCGGCTCTCGGGGAAGGCATCGCATGTCTATTTGCTAATGGCCGGATCGACGCATCACATGCAAAGCAGGTTCGATAACGGGGAAATTGTAGTAGCCTATACCGATGGAACTTCCGACAAACTTGTTTTACGAAATCCCGAAACCTGGTGGCCCATTGAGCAGGATTATTACGACGATGGATTTGCCTTTAATAAGGGTGTTTCACAACCTGTTCGGCTGTATTTAAAAACGGGCGAAGTTAAAACGGAAAGCTATCCGGTTTTAAATAAAAACAAAACAAATAAAATTGATGGTGGGGCTGCAACAGTGCTTGATCTGCCACTGAATCCACAGAAAATATTAAAGCATCTCACCCTGAAAACCATCGCGAACGATGTGGTGATTGGTTTGATGGCTGTGACATTAAAACGTGAATAAACTTATAAATAATTAGAAATGAGGCGATTTCATATTTCATTTATCCTGTTAGGATTAATTTTTATGGCGAATACTTTTATCACTTCCAAACCAACGCTTTACATCATTGGTGACTCAACTGTTAAAAATGGTAAAGGAAATGGAGCCGGAGACCTTTGGGGATGGGGAGAACCAATAGTTCAATATTTTGATACCACCAAAATTACAGTGGCGAACCGGGCATTGGGAGGTACAAGCAGCCGTACTTTTCAAACAAAAGGCTTATGGAAAGGAGTGTTGGATAAAATTAAGAAAGGGGATTATGTATTGATGCAATTTGGTCATAACGACGGCGGAGCGCTAAACGATAGCAGTCGGGCAAGGGGAACCATTAAAGGCATTGTGGAGGACTCTGTTGAAATAGATAATATTCTTACAAAGCAGCATGAGGTAGTACACAGCTTCGGTTGGTATCTTCGGAAGATGGTTCGCGAAACCAAAGCCAAAGGGGGCATACCGGTCATTATTACTCCTATTCCCCGCAACGACTGGGAAAAAGGCAAAATAAAACGTACCCCTAATAGTTATCCTGATTGGGCAATGGAAGTGGCAAAACAGGAGAAAATTCAATTTGTGGATTTGAATAAAGCCATGTCCGATAAGCTTGATATGGTTGGAGAAAATCAGGTAACAGGTAAATATTTCTTTTCTCGCGACCATACCCATACAACTGCCGAAGGAGCTTTGCTGAATGCATCCTTGGTGGTAGAAGGAATTAAGGGCTTAAAGGGATGTAAACTTAAACGTTTGCTTTTGGAAAATCCTAAAATAGTATTTCCTGTAGTGAACAAGGCGGGTAATTAATTAGTGCTGTTTAGTTTAGGAATTGAATAATTAATCCACACTTCGACTCCGCTCAGTGTGACAATAATACCAGTTTGTCAGGCTGAGCGGAGTCGAAGCCTACTTCTTAACTAAACGATATTGATAATTAATTACAAAATCGAATCATTAACATTGTTCGGATATCGTTTTCCTGAAAACACAAATAATGATGGTTTATAGAAATAATGAGGATTGCAATCAATTTTAACCTACTACGTATGAAAAAAATAATTCGGATTATTTACTTATTTCTGTTAATTACAATCCTTCTGAGCATTAAAGTTGCAGCTCAACGCCCGATGGAATATTTGAACCGTGGGCTGGTGGCAGTGCAGGCCGGTCGTGATAGCGTGTTTTTGAGCTGGCGTCTTTTGAATTCAGACACAGAGAACATTGCCTTTGATGTATATCGGCAGGCAGAAAATGCAAAACCCATAAAACTGAATGCGAAGCCCATTACCGAAGCAACATCCATGATGGACACCTCTCCACTGGAGAATGGTCGGTATACCTATCTTGTAAAACCTATTAAAGGTGAAGAAGAAGGGACTTTTGTGCACTATAAACAAAATGTGGGAACCGCTTGGTTCAATATAGCCCTGCAAACTCCCGATAAATATACTCCCGGTGATATCTCTCCCGGTGATTTGGATGGAGATGGCAATTATGAACTTGTGGTGCACATGACCGGTGTGGGAAGAGATAATAGCCACCGGGGAATGACAGATCCTCCTATATTTCAGGCATATAAAATGGATGGTACGCTATTGTGGAGCATAAATTTGGGTAAAAATATTCGCGAGGGGGCTCATTATACTCAGTTTTTAGTATACGATTTTGATGGGGATGGTCGTGCTGAAGTGGTTATGAAAACCGCCGACGGAACTATTGATGGCACCGGGAAAGTGGTTGGCGATTCCTCCGCAGACCATCGCAATGCCGATGGCCATATTATGCGGGGACCGGAGTTTTTGACTGTATTCGATGGATTGACGGGAGCTGTCTTAACAACGGTTAATTATTGGCCTTCCCGTTATCCGGGAAACGAAAATCCTTCCCCGGAAGAGATGAAAGAGGTTTGGGGGGACGGCGATGCAAATCGCTCTGAGCGCTACCTGGCTTGTGTGGCTTATTTGGATGGGATCCGGCCATCGATTGTAATGTGTCGCGGCTATTATACCAGGGCAACACTTGCCGCTTACGACTGGCGCGATGGAAAACTCACCCAGCGATGGTTGTTTGACAGCGACGATAGTACCAAAAAAAATCTTGATTATCGTGGACAGGGGAATCACAATCTAAGCGTTGGCGATGTGGACGGCGATGGCTGTGATGAAATTATTTACGGGGCCGCTGTGATTGACAACAATGGCGAAGGGCTTTATTCAACTGGGCTTGGACATGCAGACGCCCTGCATTTTTCAGATTTGGATCCTACTCACCCCGGATTGGAAATTTTTAACATTCAGGAACGTTTTGGGGATGCCGGACTGAACTTTAGGGATGCAAAAACCGGAGAAATTCTCTGGCAGGTAGCCTCAGTGAAAGCAGCCGATGAAGGCGGTGATAAAGGTGAAGGGCCTGGTCGTGGCGTAGCATTTAATGTCGACCCCCGTTATACCGGGAATGAATGCTGGGTTTTTGGTGCCGGATTAAATGGGATGTGGAATGCTCAAGGCAAAAAAATAACTGAAACTACTCCAACCACCTGTAATTTTGCAGTTTGGTGGGATGGTGATTTACTTCGGGAACTACTCGACAAAAATATGATCATGAAATGGGACTGGCAAGCTGAAAAAATAATTCCACTTATGGTTGCCGGCGAATGCATGAGTAATAATGGTACCAAATCAACACCGGCGCTTAGTGCCGATCTGTTTGGCGACTGGCGCGAAGAAGTAATTTTGCGCACGGTTGACAATAAATCGTTGCGGATTTTTACTACTACCCTGCCTACCAAGCATCGTTTTGTAAGCCTGATGCAAGATCCAATTTATCGGTTAAGCATTGCCTGGCAGAATGTAGCCTATAACCAACCGCCTCATCCTGGATTTTATTTGGGCGATGAAATGGGTAAATTGATCCAGCCGAAATTAAAGCTCGTAAAATTTAAATAAGAATTATATTAGTAAACAATACACAACTAAATAAATAAACCGTCATAGTAACTTCAAAACAATTATAACGATGAAAGGTAAACTGATTTCAATTTTTATTTTGCTTACAGGCCTGAATTTGTGGGCCCAAAAAGTAAACGATTCCAATTCCCCCTTGCACCTGATGAAGCCTGATTACGATACTCCCTATGGGAAACCCGAGACCAAAGCCATTACAGATGTGCTCGACAGGGTGTATTCGTACCTCGATCAAACTACTCCTATGGTGTTAATCGATCGGGATTCAAAGACTGCAGTAACTGATTATTCCAAAATTGACGATAAAACAATTTTTCAACCCGGCGATTTTAGATTAGTCAGTTACGAATGGGGGGTTACCTACGCCGGAATGCTGCTGGCGACCGAAACTACAGGCGATCCTAAATATGCAAGTTATACCCGGAACAGACTAAAGTTTTTGGCAGACATTCATCCCTGGTTTGTTAAGCTCGAGGAAAAGAAGCCCGATGCAAAACATGCGATGCTGCGGGTGTTACATCCTCATGCACTCGACGATTGCGGGGCTATGTGCGCTGCCATGATTAAAACCCAACGTTATGGTTTTGATAACAATCAGGATCTTATGATTAAAAATTTTGTGGATTACATTAGTATAAAAGAATTCCGTTTTCCCGATGGCACCCTCGCCCGCAATCGCCCATTACCGAACTCACTCTGGCTCGACGATCTCTTTATGAGTGTTCCTGCTCTTGCTCAAATGGGGAAATATTCCGGCGAACAGAAATACTTCGACGATGCAGTAAAGCAAATACTTCAGTTTTCCGAACGCATGTTCAATTACGAAAAGGGCTTGTTTATGCATGGTTGGGTGATGGGTATGGACGAACATCCTCAGTTTCATTGGGCGCGTGCCAACGGCTGGGCTGTTATGACCATGGTCGAATTACTAGAAGTATTACCCGAAAACCATTCCGGCAGGGCGAAAGTATTGGACATCCTTCGCAAGCACATTCGTGGATTGGCCAATTATCAAACTGCAAAAGGGTTCTGGCACCAGTTAATTGATCGTAACGATTCATATCTCGAAACTTCTGCCACAGCAATTTATACCTATTCTATTGCGCGGGCAATAAACAGGGGATATGTTGATGCTGCTGTATATGGCCCAATGGTATGCCTGGCCTGGAATGCCGTTGCCAGTAAAGTGAATGAGAAGGGGCAGGTGGAAGGAACTTGTGTTGGAACAGGAATGGGCTTTGATCCGGCTTTTTACTATTACCGTCCAATTAACGTTTTTGCGGCACACGGATATGGCCCGGTACTTCTGGCGGGAGCTGAAATGATTCAATTGGTTAAAACCCATAAAATTGAAATAAACGACAGCGCTTTACAATTGTATAAATAATGGAACAGCTTAAAATAAAATCTATGAATACTATACAGACATCGGTCATCGCAATTTTGTTTTTTACCATTGGAACTGCCAATGCTCAAAACCTTCCATCGAAAAAGGAAGTAATGGATCAATTGGTGTTAACCAATGCATACTTCATGAACAAGTGGCCAGATCCGGGAATCCCTATTGTTACCAATAAAACCCGGGCAAGTAACATCTGGACAAGAGCAGTGTATTACGAAGGGTTGATGGCACTTTACAAACTTAACAGCGATAAGTCTTATTACGATTATGCAGTAAAGTGGGGCGAATCGCACAAATGGGGCTTGAACGGAGGCATTAGAACCAGAAATGCCGATAATCATTGTTGCGGTCAGACGTATATCGATCTTTACCTGATAGATAAAAAACCTGAATATATTAGTGATTTGAAAGCTTCTATCGATTCGATGATGAAGACTTCAAAAATCGACGATTGGAACTGGATTGATGCTTTCCAAATGGCCATGCCTGTGTTTGCTAAGTTGGGGGTGTTATACAATGATAATCGTTATTACGAACGAATGTTCGAAATGTATAATTACAGCAAAACAATTCAGGGTGGTAAAGGGCTGTTTAATCCTGCTGACAACCTGTGGTGGCGCGATAAGGATTTTGTTGCACCCTACAAAGAACCAAATGGCGAAGATTGTTACTGGTCACGCGGAAATGGTTGGGTAGTAGCTGCAATGGTGCGGGTATTGGAGATAATGCCCAAAAATGCTCCTCATCGGAAAGAGTATCAAAAAATGCTTGTTAAAATGCTCGAAGCATTGGTTCCCATTCAACGTGCCGATGGTTTCTGGAATGCAAGCCTTCACGATCCTAATAATTTTGGTGGCAAAGAACTTACGGGGACTGCTCTTTTTGTGTATGGCATGGCTTGGGGAATAAACAATGGCGTTATCAGTAGCAAAAAATATCTTCCCGTTATTGAAAAAGCCTGGAATGCCATGTCGAAAGAAGCAGTTCATACAAATGGTTTTCTTGGATTTGTGCAGGGTACCGGTAAACAACCATCCGAAGGTCAGCCTGTTACATACGATCATGTTCCTGATTTTGAGGATTATGGATTAGGATGTTTTCTGTTAGCAGGAAGTGAGGTCTATAAATTAAGTAAATAGGTTTTGAAGATGAAAAGCTATTTAGATTTTAAGCTCGAAAAGATTCTGTTAATCGGTTTGTTTCTGGTTCTGGGAATTATTAACGTAAATGCTACAATAATACCTGCCTGTCTTTTTCAAGATCATATGGTTTTACAGCAGGGGCAACTGGTTCCCGTATGGGGAACAGCCAATCCTGATGAACAGGTTATTGTTTCGATAGGAAAACAGGTACAATCTACATTAACCGGAAAAGACGGAAAATGGAGGGTAAACCTCGCACCGTTAACATCAGGCGGTCCGTTTGAAATGACTTTAAAAGGTGAAAATACCGTAATTCTCAAAGATATCTATGTGGGAGAAGTTTGGCTTTGTTCGGGCCAATCGAACATGGATATGACTGTTGCCCGCGAAGATCGCTATTGGGCAGGTGTTATCAACGAAAAAGAAGAGATTGCGGCAGCCAATTATCCGCAAATTAGGGTGTTTGATACCGATTTTACCCCTAAAGACGAACCCCAGACTTCAGTAAACGGAAAGTGGGAGAGGATATCTCCCGAAACTGTGGGGCATCTTTCGGCTACCGCCTATTTTTTTGCCCGCGATTTATACAACAAGTATAAAGTTCCCATTGGCCTGATTACAACTGCATACGGCGCCAGTACTGCCGAAGCCTGGATTAGTCAACCTGCCATTGAGGCACAAGGCGATTTGATTTTTTTGATCGATAATTACATCAGAAAGAAAGCGGCATATAATCCAGGTTATGAGGAGTTGCAGAAACTTCGCGACGACATGGAAAAGTGGAAAGTGGATGCGGCTAAAGCCAAAGCAGAAGGAAAAGATGAAGTTCGCGCACCCAAAAACCGGGATCCACGTGTAGATCAGCACAACCCATGTGTTTTGTACAATGGTATGGTTGCTCCACTAATACCCTATGCAATTAGGGGCGCCATCTGGTATCAGGGCGAATCGAATGGAAATACAGCAGGAATCTACGATAAAATTATGGAGACATTAATAAACGATTGGCGCACCCGTTGGGGGCAAGGCGAATTCCCTTTTCTTTATGTACAATTGGCAAATCACCAGCAACTGATTACCGATCCGGTAAAAGACGATCCTATGGTGCAGGTGCGCAATGCACAACTAAAAAATCTTTCGGTGGCGAATACCGGAATGGTGGTAGCAATCGACAATGCCGATCCCAACGATCCGGGAAACATTCATCCTAAAAATAAACAGGAGATAGGGAAACGATTGGCATTGATTGCGCGGGCAAAAGTTTACGGGGAAAGCATTCCGTATTCGGGACCAATATATAGTTACATGCTTCTGAATGGTAATAAAGTAAAGCTATCCTTTGATCACGCCGATGGAGGTCTGTTAACAAAGGGAGATAAGCTTACCGGCTTTGCCATCGCCGGGGCGGATAGAAAATTTGTTCATGCCCAGGCGATCATCGAAGGAAATAACGTGATAGTTAGCAGTTCCGAAGTTGAAAACCCAGTGGCAGTGCGTTATGGATGGGCAAAGAACCCACCGGTAAACCTGTTTAACAAAGCTGGTTTGCCGGCTTCGCCTTTTCGTACGGATAGTTGGTGATTTTTTAAGAAAGGAATGATTCTTTAACAGCTTTAGAGCTGAAGTTAGCTTTGATCCATACTAAGGTATATAGAAGTTGGGAACAATAGATATGCGGTTACGGTGCGTTATAGCTTATTCAGCCTCTATTATGTTAATGCTATTGATGAAACTGAAGCTGGCAGATCTTTAATTTTTGATTTCGTTTCTCGGCCGATACTGATTAATAATTAAACAATTGGAGGGGGAGCACGGTTAGGAAAGTCAAATTCAAAATACGGAAAGTAATTTGATTCGGAATTTTTCGGGTATTCAAGTATAGTAATTTCAGGGTAAAGCTTGAGTTTATGTTCGACTTTCTCAACAACATCAGTATATTAAAAAATTGGGTATTGTTAGCCCAAAAATTTTTCGAAT
>JFJP01043410.1_pt1 | contig 26994 bp, 25 predicted proteins | sample 431651 | NCBI WGS metagenome assembly JFJP01 (sample SAMN02602958, study PRJNA72255) | Microbial mat metagenome, whole genome shotgun sequencing project. | biome: fresh water; feature: sink hole; material: water; isolation source: purple microbial (photo- and chemosynthetic) mats found in...
AGGGTTGACAATTTCTGTATTAAGCAGATCAGCAAGATTGCCATTTTTGATAGCTTCTTCATAAATCTCCTTTGTGACACCTTCCTTAAACCCGGTATAGAGCTTAGAACCTTTTTCACTCTCAAGGATATACCACATCTCAGTTTTTCCATATGCCTGGTGTCTTTCTTTCGCCAGTTTATTGTCAGGATGGACCTGGATTGACAGATCTTCGCGGGCTTCAATAAACTTGATCAGTAAAGGAAACTCATTTCCAAACTTCTCATAAATTGAGTCACCTGTGATATCCCCGAGATAGACTTCAATAAGTTCTTCAATATTATTTCCGGCAAGGAAACCGTTTGTTACAACTGACTGGTTATCTGCAACAGCAGATAATTCCCAGCTCTCACCAATCTTCGGTGAGCCGGTAGGTTTTTTATTAAACCGGGTTACAAGGGCATTTCCGCCCCATACTTTTTCTTTTAAAACCGGTTCAAATTTCAAAGGATATAAATCTGCCATATAATAAATTTTATTAAGTGACTGAAGTGAAAAAAGTTCCCAAAGGATCAGAAGTATTATTAATACTCTCAGATATTTTGTTGTCGGTTAGAGCGTATCTTATCACCTCTGTATATTCCAAACTTTTATTTGCTTAAGCCACTTCTTCGTTACAAATTATTATTTTTGATAATTAATTGTGCAAAATTATATAATAATGTTGATAGTAGGAATAGCTGGTGGCACTGGTTCAGGAAAAACAACTGTTGTAAAAAAAATCAGGGAAGTATTTCCTGCTGAGGATGTTATAGTAATACCTCAGGATTCTTACTACAGGGATAACAGCAATATTACCCTCGAAGAGAGACAGAAAATAAATTTTGATCATCCCGATTCACTGGAATTTGTTTTGCTTGTTGAACATCTGAAAATGCTTAAAGAAGGGAGAGCCGTAAAGATGCCATTGTACTCCTATATTACATGCCTCAGGTCAGAAGAGACAATATTGATTAACCCGTCAAAAGTAGTTCTTGTTGAAGGAATTCTGATACTATCAGACCCTGATCTTCGTAATATGATGGATATCAAGGTTTTTGTTGATGCTGATGCAGACGACCGGCTTGGACGTGTCATCCAGCGGGATATTGTTGAGCGTGGACGTTCACTGCTGACTGTACTTGAAAGATACCATGACACTGTAAAACCATCGCACCTTCAGTTTATTGAACCCTCAAAGAGATATGCCGACATAATTATTCCAGGGGGAGGTGAGAATAAGGTAGGGATTGAAGTGTTGATTTCAATAATTGAAAAGCATTTATTATCTAATTAGTTATAGCTATATGCTTGATAGTATTAAAGCGGAAGAGGTACTTTTCCTTGATATTGAAACAGTACCGGCAGAATCCTCATTTGAACTGCTGGATCCTGCAATGAAATCCCTGTGGGACAAAAAATCGAAACAATTCAGAACTGCAGACCAGACTTCTCTTGATGTTTATGGGAGAGCAGGTATTTACTCCGAGTTCGGCAAAATAATTTGTATTTCTGTAGGTCTGTTCAAAGAGATGAATCCTGTCACATTCCGGCTTAAATCCTTTTTTGGAAAGGATGAAAGAGAACTTCTTACTGAATTTGCTGTAATGCTCATAAAATTCTCTAAAACTAACAGAGATGCTCTCCTATGTGCTCATAACGGGAAAGAGTTTGATTATCCGTTCATTGCCCGCAGGATGATAATAAATGGGATTCCAATTCCAGGGATCCTTGATAATGCCGGAAAAAAACCTTGGGAGGTTAAATTGTTAGATACAATGGATCTATGGAAATTCGGGGACTATAAAAATTATACTTCCTTAGACCTGCTGACAACAATTCTTGGTATTCCGACACCCAAAGATGATATTGATGGCAGCATGGTTGGAGAAATTTATTATGAAAATAACGACCTGGAGAGGATTGTAAGATATTGTGAAAAAGATGTTCTCGCTATAGCACAGGTTTTGTTACGATTTATGAATAAACCACTTATTGCTGAAGATAAGATTGAATCTGTGACTTTTAAATGATCATCTTCCGTCTAATAATCCAATAAAATTCTTTACAACCTCCTCAGGGTTGTCAGCATGGAGCCAGTGACCAGCATTTTTTATTTCAATTAATTCTGCTGACGGGAAAACTTTTAGAATATCCCTGAAATCATCTGAAGGCAGGTAATCAGAAAACTCACCCCTTAAGAATACTACAGGGAAACCTGTAATCTGATTTTTAAGAGCATCACTTTTATCGATCCCTTCCATAATATTGTCCAGATTAGCCAGCAGAGATGCAGCATTTATCTTCCATGACAGGACATTATCATTGCCCCGTTGAAGGCTTCTGCCCGCGAGGAAACCAAAGGCAGATCTATGGAAAGGATAGCTGTAAGAATAGTAAGATGTTGATTGTAAGCCGAATGTATCGAGTCTTTGTTGATAAATGGAGAAATGTCTGCAATAAGCAACCCATTTATCATTTCGGGCCATCTGAGGGCAAAAGCTATTGCAGTTTTACCACCCATGCTATGGCCTGCAAGAAAGAATTTGTTAAGCTTAAGGTCAGCTGCCAGTTCAAAAAGATCATCTCTCATAGAGTCATAACTGTGTATATGACTATGTGGTGACTGGCCATGGTTTCTCTGGTCGGGCAGATAAACAGTGAAACTTTCGCCAAGCTTCTTTGCTATAGTAACCCAGTTATCCGATGACCCGTAAAGTCCATGAAGTATTATAAGTGGTGGTCCGCTGCCGTATTTCCTGTAAAACAGTTTCATCAGTACCTGTTCAGGTTAATTGCCTTTTATACATTTGTATTGTATTTTCGAGTCCAAGATACAATGCATCGGAAATTAATGCATGTCCTATTGAGACCTCTTCAAGCCATGGGATATTCTGATGAAAATACCTGAGATTATCGAGATTCAGATCATGCCCAGCATTTAATCCTAATCCTAAATTTTGTGCTATTTCAGCGGCTCTTATAAATGGCTCTACTGCTTCAACCGCATTCTGGCTGAACCCGGTAGCATAAGGTTCTGTATACAGTTCAACTCTATCAGTTCCTGTCAAAGCTGCATGTTCGATATTAACAGGATTTGTATCTACAAACAGAGATGTTCTGATCCCCTCTTTCCTGAAAGTGGCAATAATATCTGTAAGGAACTTTTTATTTATCACTGTATCCCATCCTGCATTTGAAGTAATTGCATCGTGTTTGTCGGGAACAAGTGTAACCTGGTCTGGTTTTACGGAAAGAACCAGGGTAATGAACCCATCAGAAGGATATCCCTCAATATTGAATTCAGTTGTTATACTTGGTCTGATTTCAAGAACATCATTATATCTTATATGTCTTTCATCAGGCCGGGGGTGTACGGTAATACCGTCGGCACCGAAAACCTGGCAGTTGATTGCAGCGGATAATACATTTGGAATGTTGCCACCCCTGGCATTTCTCAAAGTTGCAATCTTATTAATATTAACGCTTAACTTTGTCATTATTATAAATATATTATCTTTTCCTTTTTATAAAGAATGGCAAAATTACAATAACTGGCATTTTTTTTGCTATTTTAGTTGAAAATATTAGCAGGTATGCTGGCGAAAGATTTAATATCAGAAGTTATTCCTTCCCTGAAAACATCCGATCTGGGGCAGACTGCCCTGAACTGGATGGAAATATTCAGGATTTCACACCTGCCTATTGTAAATAACCTGGATTTTCTTGGACTTATTTCAGATGTTGATATATATGACATGAATCAGCCTGAAGAACCTATTGGAAATCATGCTCTTACTCTATTCAAACCCTATGTTGATGCTGAGCAGCATATCTTTGAAGTTATAGGCTTAGCTTCGCGGCTTAAGTTGTCGGTTGTCCCGGTTCTTGATTCAAAAAATCACTTCAAAGGTGTAATAACAACAAGTGACCTCATAAAACATATCGCGGGTTTATCATCAATGGATCAACCGGGCGGTATTATTGTTCTTGAACTGATTGAAAGGGATTATTCTCTTTCGCAGATTGCACAGATTGTGGAGAGCAATAATGTTAAGATACTTAGCATGTATATTACTTCTCCGTCCGATTCGACTAAACTGGAGGTTACACTTAAAGTGAATACAAGCGATCTGGTATCAGTAATTAAAACATTTGAACGGTATAATTATGAGGTTAAGACATGGGTTTCAACTGATGATTCGATGGATAATTTTTATTCTGAGAGGTTTGATCTGCTGATGAAATATCTTGATATATAATGCCAGGATTTATAAAACAATGATAATTGTATTGTTAACCAAAGAGTTAAACCTGGATTTAGAGTCATTTTGGTCGGCAACACTTAATCGTTGTTACCTGAAATAATTCATGAGGTTTTTGAACCCGTGGCAATTAATAAAAATACTGATGAAAAATAAGCTGGAAAGAGTCGCTATCTACAGCAAAGATTCAAATGCAAAAACCAGGGAAGTTGTAAACAGACTTGTTGAAGAGTTTTGCAAAAGAGGTATTAACATCCAACTCTATCATAGAGAAAGCGATCCTTCATTTTACAGTGGAGGAGAGATGATTGAAAGGTTCTATGACCAGTCAGTAGTTCCGGGCTTGCCTGAGATAGTATTAAGTGTGGGAGGAGATGGTACTTTTCTCGAAACAGTACTTAAAGTAAAAGACCTGGGAATTCCGGTTGCAGGTGTTAATACCGGGCGGATGGGATTCCTTGCAAATATTTCTGTTGAGGAGATAGGTCATTCAATCGACATGTTGTACAATGGAGAATATGAGATAATTGAGAGATGTCTTCTGGAAATTTCACAACCTCCCCGTTTATTCAACGAAGATTCTTTATCGGCCCTTAACGAGATAACAATACAAAAGGCTGACCTCAGTATGATTACTATAAATGTTTTTGTGGATGAGACATACCTGAATACTTATTGGGCTGACGGACTGATTGTTTCTACAGCTACAGGTTCAACTGCCTATAATCTGAGTGTTGGCGGTCCGATATTATCTCCTGAGGATGAAAGTATTATCATTTCACCTATTTCTCCTCATAATCTGACTATAAGACCAATTATTATCTCAGGTAATAGCAGACTGAGAATGGTTGTAGAGGGCAGAAGTAGTGAATATATGGCTACATGCGACTTCAGATCAAAAAGGGTGCCCTTTGGCACTGAAATTCATATCGTTAAAGCTAGTGTAAAGCTTAAAACAGTAATGCTTAAAGGAATGGACTTTTACAGTACTCTCAGGAATAAGCTTATGTGGGGAGCCGACAGAAGGAATTGAAACAATTAAAATCCTATAATTCATGCTGTTTAAGTCGTAAATTACGATAATTTAATATTTTTGCAAATGTTTATTACTCCTGCTTAATAATTGATTATTATCTTTGGACAAGTTATAAAACATAAATAGTTATGAAAAGGTCCATTTTGGTCATTTTACTGTTTGGTCTTTTAGCTCCCTTCTCAGAAGCCCAATTATGGAAAATGAAAAAATATGAAGCATCAGCTGGTTTTGGGCCTACTTTATTCTTCGGCGATATCGGAGGTTTTTCACAGGCAGAAAACATACTGGGGTTGAGAGACATGAGTGTATTACAGACCAGGTTTAACCTCAATTTTAATTTAAAATATCGTATTAGTCAGAGTGTAAATGCAAGAATCAGTTTTACATACGGGTTCCTTCATGCAACAGACGAGAGGGGATCTAATGAAGGCAGAGATTTTGAAGCTTTTACTTCAATATTTGAACCTTCTCTGATGGGGGAATACTATTTTATAAAGAACAAGACCGAGAACAGCTATCTCTTTAGCAAACGCAGAAGTAAGGGACTTTCTCAGATTTTTAAATCACTCGATTTTTATGTATTTACAGGTATCGGTGGAGTAAGCTATTCAGTAAGGGGAAATGATAAACTGGTAGATTATGGAATAAACTCAGGAGGATTTACCGCAGTTATACCCGTAGGTGTTGGTGCCACCCTGGTATACACACCCGATTTCAATTTTGGTGTTGAATTTGGTGGGCGATATGCACTTTCTGATTATATTGATGGATACACTTCAAAATATTCCAACTCAAATGACGTTTATTATCTGTTAAATTTCACAATTACTTATAAACTGAAGACAGGGTCGAACGGTTTACCCTCATTCAGATGATATTGAGCTGGAATATTTTGATGAAAAGATTACACTGGTTTTTATTGTTTTTATGTCTTCCTCTTTCCCTCTCAGGTCAGCGTAATGCTGATTTTGGTGCATTTGCAGGCGTTTCTTCCTACCTTGGAGATATTAATCCGAACAGATTGTTATACTCACCACTTCCCGGTGCAGGTATTTTTTACAGGTATAACCTCCATCCCCGGCAGGCTTTGAGAACCAACATTTTTTTTGGCGGATTGAGAGCAAATGATCTCGATTTCAACAATGATTTTCAAACTGCACGTGCTGCTTCATTCTCGGGTACTGTTGGTGAATGGGCCCTGCAGTTTGAGTTTAACTTTTTACCGTACTCAACCGGGGGAAAGAGATTTGATTATACTCCCTATCTCGCTGCCGGCTTAGGGATTGCATTTATTAACACAACCACATTTACATACGTTCCGGTGATCCCTTTTTCACTCGGTTTCAAGTTTAATATTTATAAAAATTTGGGTTTGGAAGCTGAATATGGTTTTCGTAAAAGTTTTTATGATAACTTTGACGGCTTAAAAGATTTGGTAGCCCCGTCTGACTATGCATGGATTCATAATAATGACTGGTACTCTTTTACAGGAGTGGCTGTTACATGGAAAATCTATAGCAAATTAGCCGGATGTCCGGCTTACAGCGATGTTGATGCAAAAAGAAAACGGTAGGTTATGAGCCAGAGGAATGAGATAAATACCGATCGGCTGCCTGTTCATGTGGCAATAATAATGGATGGAAATGGCCGATGGGCAAAACAAAGAGGCCTCGATAGGGTGTTTGGACATCAACATGGTGTAAAATCATTGAGAGAAGTAATAGAGACCTCAGCAGAACTTGGAATTAAATACCTCACCCTTTATGCTTTTTCAACTGAAAATTGGGGAAGACCGAGTGATGAGGTTACTGCATTGATGGGCATAATGGTTCAGTCTCTTAATAATGAGACTGAAACATTGCTGAAAAATAATATAAGGTTATTGGTAATTGGGGATGTTGACAGACTAGCCAAAGATGTGAGGGAAAGATTATTTGAAACAATAAATCTGACTTCTGGCAGTACTGGTCTGAGCCTTATTGTTGCCCTCAGTTACAGCTCGCGGTGGGAAATTAAAGAAGCAGCAATAAAAATGGCTGCTGATATCAGTAACGGAATTCTTGACAGCAATTCAGTTACGGAGAAGGATTTTGAGAGATACCTTACAACTAATGGTATTCCTGATCCCGAATTAATGATAAGAACAAGTGGTGAGTTTAGAATAAGTAATTTCCTTTTGTGGCAGATTGCATATACAGAATTGTATTTTACTGAAAAACTTTGGCCTGATTTTGGTAAGGAAGACTTTTATAGTGCTATAATTGACTACCAGAAAAGAGAAAGAAGATTTGGAAAGACTAGTGAACAGGTTTTGGAAAAATGACGAAATAATGGTGATTAAAAGAATTGAAAGGACTTTTGTAGCAGTATTAATGACTCTGGTGAGTCTTTCACTTAACGCGCAGGAAAAGCAGGATATAGTTGATTTTATGTCACCCAGTGATTATATTATAGGGGGTGTGACTGTTACAGGAATTAAGTTTCTTGATATAAATGCCCTGATTGGAATTTCGGGACTGAGAAAAGGACAGGAGATAGCAGTTCCGGGGGAAGCTGTTACTACAGCGGTTCAGAGATTATGGCAACAGGGATTATTTGCCGATGTACGGATTTCTGTTTCAAGGATTGTTTTAGACACAGTTTTCCTTGATATTTTCCTTCAGGAAAGACCCAGAATCTCTGCAATTAAGTACAATGGGCTGAAGAAGTCAGAAAAGGAAGACATTGTTAAAAAGATAAATTTGCCTGTCGGGTCGCAGGTAACTTCATATGTGCTTAATACTACATCTAAAATTATTAAGGATCATTATGTTGAAAAAGGCTTTCTGAATACGGAAGTCGGTTTTGTTCAGAAGGAGGACCCCGATATGCCCAATAGTGTGATTCTGAGTATAAATGTCGATAAGAAGGAAAAAGTAAAAATAGCAGATATTGTTTTTATCGGGAATGAATTTTTTGATGAATCAAAGCTTCGCCGGCAAATGAAGGGTACAAAGAAAAAGAACCTTAACTTTTTTAAACCATCAAAATATATAGGCGAGAAATTTATTGAAGATAAGGACAAATTAACCGCTTTTTATAACGATAATGGATTTAAGGATTTTGCGATCCTGTCCGACTCAGTTTATCCGATTTCAGAAGATCGTGTTGCTTTACAGATCAGGATTGAGGAGGGAACCCAGTACTTTCTGCGAAAGGTGGATTGGGTTGGAAACAGCGTGTATAGGAAGGAAGATCTCGCAAAGGTATTTAATGTAAAAGAAGGTTCAGTATATAACCAGTCCCTGATCAGTGACAGACTTAACGGTTCAGCCGGTGCTCAGGATGCAGTTAACTCACTGTACATGGATTTCGGGTATCTGTTTTCCCGGCTGACACCTGTTGAATCTAAAGTGGATCATGATTCAATTGACCTCGAAATAAGAATTTACGAAGGAGATCAGGCATACCTTAATAATGTTATAATAGCTGGTAATACCAGAACAAATGAACATGTAGCGCGCCGTGAATTATATACACTCCCTGGTGACCTTTTCAGTAAAGATAAAATCATGAGGTCTATCCGTCAGCTTGGTGTTCTTGGACACTTCGACCCTGAGAAGATAAATCCTACTCCGCTCGCAGATATATCTAACGGGACAGTCGACCTGCTGTATAAACTTGAAGAGAGAGCAAACGACCAGTTCGAAATTTCAGGTGGCTGGGGAGCTGGCATGCTTGTCGGTACCATAGGGGTGAGGTTTAATAATTTTGCAATGAATAACTTCTTCAAACTTAAGGAGTGGAAACCTTATCCATCGGGCGATGGACAGTCTCTGAGTATCAGGGCACAATCAAATGGCCGGATTTACTCATCATATAACGTTTCTTTTGTTGAACCATGGCTGGGTGGAAAAAGTCCAAATTCCTTTTCAATTTCTATGTACAAGTCAATTATGACAAACGGAAAGAAAAAAGGAGAGGACGGACGGCAGTCTATGACAATAGACGGAGCAACAGTAGGGCTGGGTAAACGATTAGCATGGCCTGATGACTTTTTCTCAATTTACGGGGAAGTAAGTTATCAAAGGTATAATCTTGATAAGTATAATGTATACCGGTTCCTGTTTGAAACAGGAACTTCAAACCTTCTGAGTCTGTCAGCAAAACTGACCAGATTCTCGACAAGTCCTAACCTTATCTATCCCAGATCAGGGTCATCTTTCACTCTGTCAGTCCAGGCAACTCCGCCTTATTCTTCAATAAGCGGGCAGAATATGCTTAACGCCCCAGATGATGTAAAATATAAGTGGATAGAATTTCATAAGTGGGTATTTAAATCAGATTACTATTACCCGATTTCGAAAAATGATAAAATGGTTCTTAATGCTCGTTTTGCATTTGGTTACCTGGGGCATTATAATAAGGATATCGGCCCGTCTCCTTTTGAGAACTTTTATTTAGGTGGCGATGGGATGACAGGCTATAGCTTCTATGGTCGCGAAGTAATTGCCTTAAGAGGGTATATCAACGGATCTCTAACACCTACCGATCCAACCAGAGGAGTATCATCAGGTAATGTTTATTCAAAAATCACTTTCGAATTGAGATATCCAATTTCCCTGAAACCTCAGGCAACAATCTATGGCCTTGCATTTCTTGAATCAGGAAAAGCATGGTACGAACTTAAAGAATATAACCCATTCAAGATGAACCGTTCAGCAGGTATAGGACTTAGAGCTAATCTTCCTATGTTTGGGTTACTCGGGATTGACTGGGGTTATGGTTTCGACCCTGTTCCAGACCCTACTTCTTATCCTAACGGAAATAAATCAGTTTTAATAGGATTATTAGTTCTGACTTCAGCAATCGCTGTAGCCCAGAAATATGCATTTGTTGATTCAGAATATATAAGGAAAAATATTCCGGCTTTCGTGACAGCCCAGGAGCAACTCGATAAACTCTCACAGCAATGGGAGAAAGAGGTTGCTGATGGTTATGCAGTAGTCGAACAAATGTATAAATCGTATCAGAGTGAAGCTGTAATGCTTTCACCCGATATGAAGAACAAAAGAGAGGAAGCGATCATTGCAAAAGAAAAGGAAATGAAGGAGCTTCAGAATAAATACTTTGGAATGGAGGGAGAGTTATTCAAGAAGAGAGAAGAGTTGGTAAAACCAATCCAGGACGAGATTCTTAAGTCCATAAAGGAAATAGCTGTTGAGGGGAGTTATGCTGTAATATTTGACACTGCAGCAGGGGGTAATATACTGTTCGCCAACCCTAAATTTGATATAAGTGACCAGGTTCTTGAAAAATTAGGTTATAAAAATTAATTAATTACTTTTGCACTAATTTGTTAAACAAAAATACTAAAATGAAAAGATTTACAGGAATAGCTGTTCTAGTGGTTGTTATTTTACTTTCGGGCAGCAGTGTGATGGCACAGACCATGAAATTCGGTCATATTAATAGTGATGAACTCATCCAGGCAATGCCACAATTTGACTCTGCCCAGGTTAGTCTTGAAAAATTTCAGAAAGAACTCGTTAATGCACTCGAACTGATGTCAGTTGAACTGAATAATAAGAGTGATGCTTATAACAAGGAGAGTAAAAACCTTACTGATATTGTAAAGCAAACGAAAGAGCAGGAACTTGTCGATATGAACAGAAGGATTCAGGAGTTTCAGACAAATGCACAAACCCAACTTCAGAATAAGCAGGTTGAACTCTTTCAACCTATTTATGCAAAAGTCGACAAAGCTATAAAAGATGTAGGCAAGGAAAACGGATTTTTATATGTTTTCGATGTGGCCAAAGGCTCACTGCTATATTTTGATGAAACAAAAAGCACTAACGTCCTGGCCCTTGCAAAAGCAAAGCTTGGATTAAAGTAACTTTTAAATATTAAACCGGTAACCATCCTCCAGCTGGCGGGTGGTTATTTTTTTATACGATATGTAAAGTGAAGGAGCAACCTATTGGGATTTTCGATTCAGGTGTCGGCGGACTTACTGTAGCTCATGCAATTAAGCAGATTCTGCCGGGTGAAAGCATAATATATTTTGGTGATACTGCTCACTTGCCATACGGAGATAAATCAGCTGAATCAATAAGATATTATTCACAACGTATTACTGAGTTTCTGCTTGAACATAATTCGAAGGTTGTACTGGTTGCCTGTAATTCTGCTTCTGCTTCTGCTTTTGACTCTCTCAAAAAGGAATACCAGGATAAAACTATCCTGATTGATGTTATTGACCCAGTTGTAGATTATCTGGGTACAAGGAATTTCAGCAAGATTGGAGTTATTGGAACAAAAAGAACTATCAGTTCAGGAACATATGAAAAGAAAATAAGTGAAAAATCCCCTGCTACTACAGTTATCTCATTGGCAACTCCATTGCTTGTTCCAATGATTGAGGAGGGTTTTATCTTCGATGATATCAGTAATGCAATCATACGTACCTATCTGTCAAATGAATCACTTTCAGGAATTCAGGCACTCATACTTGGATGTACTCATTACCCAATAATTAAAAACCAGATTAGTAAGATATTTAATTTTAATGTTGAAGTTGTTGATTCAGCACGTATTGTATCTATGGTCCTCAGAGAGGCTCTCGAAAAAAACAATCTTCTGAATGATTCCGGCACAGTTAAGGACCAGTTTTTTATTTCCGACTATACACCCTACTTTGAAAAGATAGCAAGAATGTTTTTTGAAGGAGAGATTAATCTTACAAAAGCCGATATCTGGAGCTGAGTATATTCTGGATAAGAGCCCGATAAAGATTTTACCTCACCGCAGGTAAACTTATTATATTCAAGGCAATAAAAAAGATTTCTCCGGTCAGGAGATTGCTAAAACATTTTCATATTGTTTTCTTTTCTTTTTGAGATTTGCTTGTAAATAAGTTTTTTCTGCCGGTTTTTAACCAGGATAAAGATAATTCACTTTGATTGGCAGAGTGAAATATGCTGAAAAACATATAGTTAATATTGATTTAGTTGGGCCGGAATTTAACTCACATTAAAACATGATCAATATCATATTGTAAATCTTAATTTTGTGCGATTTTTCATTTTTTAAAAGCTTAATTTTGTGTAACATAAGTAATATCTGACATCAAAATCATTTTTACTGATAATTAACGGTACAGTATCATGGGTAAAAAATCAGAGACAATCGAAAGAGAAGAAGTGGTTATACGTTTCTCGGGCGATTCAGGCGATGGAATGCAGCTGACAGGAACATTGTTTTCAGATACAGCTGCCCTGTTCGGGAATGACTTGTCTACATTTCCGGACTATCCGGCTGAGATCAGAGCTCCACAGGGAACAGTGGGTGGCGTTTCCGGATTTCAGGTGCATCTGGGTCATTCGGAAATAAATACTCCTGGAGATTTCTCCGATGTCCTTGTGGCAATGAATCCGGCAGCAGTCAAGGCAAATGCAAGATGGATCAAACAGGGGGGCACAGTAATTTATGATCAGGATAATTTTACTGAAAAAAATATAGAGAAGGCGGGTTATATAAAAGATCCGATTAAGGAAGAGAAAATAGAGCATTATAACATTATTGCAGCTCCCATTTCGTCGATGGTTAAGGAAGCTCTTAAAGACTATGGTCTTGATCCTAAATCAGTATTGCGAACCAAGAATATGTTTGCTCTTGGTATGGTTTACTGGCTTTTCGACCGTAAGCTAGATTATACTGAGGAATACTTTGAAAAGAAGTTTCATAATAAACCGGGTGTAGCAGAAGCAAATAAAGTTGCATTAAGGGCAGGATACTATTACGCTGAAACTATTGAAGCTTTATCTCCTGTTTATAAAATTCTGCCGGCACCAATCGCCAAAGGAACTTACCGGAATATTAATGGTAATTCAGCTACAGCCTGGGGTTTTCTGGCTGCAGCAGAAAGAGCCGGATTGGAAATATTTATTGGTTCTTATCCTATTACTCCTGCAACAGGAATACTTGAGGAACTGGCTGCACGTAAAGACCTTGGAGTTATTAGTTTTCAGGCGGAGGATGAGATTGCCGGAATTTGTACTGCTCTTGGTGCCAGTTTTGCCGGAAAACTTGCAGTAACATCAACTTCCGGTCCCGGTCTTGCCCTTAAATCGGAAGCTATCGGACTTGCTGTAATGGCAGAACTACCTATTGTAATTGTTGATGTACAGAGAGCCGGTCCTTCCACAGGGTTACCTACCAAAACAGAGCAGGCCGATCTGATGCAGGCTCTTTATGGCCGTAATGGTGAATGCCCTGTTGTGGTAATTGCTGCCAGTACACCTTCTGACTGCTTTCATTTTGCATTTGAGTCAGCAAGGATTGCAGTAGAGCATATGACACCTGTATTACTTCTCTCCGATAGTTATCTGGCTAATGGAACTGAACCATGGAGAATACCAATGATGGCGGATCTTCCTAAGATTAATCCCCCTTATGCCGACAGGACTAAGATACCTTATCTTCCATACAAGCGTGATATTGAAAAGCTGTCCAGATCATGGGCTATCCCTGGAACTGTAGGGCTTGAACACAGGATTGGGGGTCTTGAAAAAACAGAAAAAGGAACAGTATCTTATGTGCCTGAAAATCACGAACAAATGGTTAACCTGAGGCAGGAGAAGGTAGACAGGGTGGCAAATCAAATACCCGACCTTGTTGTCCAGGGCTCTGAAAACGGAGATGTACTCGTAGTTGGTTGGGGTGGATCATATGGGTATCTCATTACTGCTGTACGTGAGTTGCAGGCTGAAGGTTATAATGTTAGTCTTGTTAACTTTAACTATATAAATCCTTTACCAAAAAATGTTAAAACTGTGTTTGGAAGGTTTAAAAAGATTGTTGTCTGTGAATTAAACCTTGGGCAATTTGCCAACTATCTCCGGATCAAACACCAGGAGTTTACCTATGAACAGATAAATAAAGTTCAGGGGATTCCATTTACAATAAATGATATTAAAGAAAAATGCATTAAAATGCTGGAGGAAAATTAATATGGCTGAAATACTGGAAAAAAAGTTAACTCCGAAAGATTTTAAAAGTGATCAGGAAGTAAGGTGGTGCCCTGGTTGTGGCGACCATGCAGTTCTAAGTGCAGTGCAGAGAGCCCTGGCTGAACTTAATATTTCCAAAGAGAAGATTGCATTTATTTCAGGGATTGGTTGTTCATCAAGATTCCCTTATTATATGGACACCTATGGATTTCATAGTATTCATGGCAGAGCATCTGCAATTGCTTCGGGAGTGAAAACAGCAAATCCCGGACTTACTGTTTGGCAGATAACTGGCGATGGTGATGCCCTTGCTATTGGTGGCAACCATTTCATACATGCAATCAGGCGAAATGTTGATATAAATATTATTTTGTTTAACAATGAAATATATGGACTGACTAAAGGCCAGTATTCACCAACATCCACAAAAGGACAGGTTACTAAAACCTCCCCATTTGGAACTGTTGAAGAACCTTTTTCAGTAGGAGAACTGGTGATCGGGGCAAAAGGCAAATTTTTTGCACGTACAATTGATACAAATGTTGCCCTTTCCACACAGATTTATATTGAAGGCGCCCAGCATAAAGGCACATCAGTTATTGAAGTACTTCAGAATTGTGTAATCTTTAATGATGGGATTCATAATAAAATTACTGATAAAGAGGTAAGGGATGACAGAACTATTATTCTAAAGCATGGTCAGCCAATGATTTTTGGAAGATGGGATTACTGAAAAGGATATAATTATTCATGATGCTGTTGAAGCCAATCCTGGAATACAATATATGCTGGCTAATATGAGATATCCTGAATATCCTGTAGCTCTCGGAGTTATAAGGTCAGTTCCTGGCCCTACGTATGACAGGTCGGTAGAAGAACAGGTAAATACAGTTAAGAAGAGTGCAAAAATAAAATGTATGGACGATTTACTTATGAGTGGATCGACATGGAAAGTGGAATAAGACTCTTTTTTTAGACAGACTGCCGGACCAGAATACAAGCTTCCTGTTAAATAAGTGTTCTTCTAAAAACAAGACCAGGGCTATTTCCTCCTGCCAGGGTCCCTTTGCGGTATTTTTTTTGTATTTTTAAAATCTGATCCAACTCATTAACTGTTGTGATGGATAATGGAAATCATAATACCTCTGATTATAAACGGTTACTCCACGATCAGCAGGAGAGATTGAAGGAACTGGCATGTATTAACCAGACCACCTACATACTTAAAGAGGGAAAACCTATTGAAGAGTCTCTTCAGCAAATTGTACTTCTTCTGCCCGCAGCATGGCAGTATCCAGAGTATACAGTGGCCAGGATAAGATTCATGGGAAAGACTTATGAATCAGCAGGTTTTGTGGAGACAAGCTGGAGAATGCTTCAGGAGTTCAATACCATTGATGGAGATAGCGGGTCAATAGAGATTTTCTATACAACTGAATTCAATACTGAGAATGAGGGTCCTTTCCTTAAAGAGGAAAGAGATCTTATTATGAATATAGGCAGCCTTCTGACAGGATACATCAATAGTTATCTGGCAAGAGATATTATACGGTTAAGCCAGATAACACCAAAAGAGGATGAAGACCTGAATGATGTATCAAGCCGGAAGCTTCTCCAGAAATTTCTCGACAGACATAATGCCGAAAGAGATGTATTTCACGATCTTATGCCTTTTAAGGTTAAGGAGATTCTACTCGTGGCAAACCTTTATGATGCTTATTCAATTGAGGGTGAAGGCAGGTTTTCAGACCATATGCTGGGAGAATATTATCAGATGAGCCTTACTTCAATACCCAGGGTTACAGGTGTTTCTGGAGAGGAAGAGGCGTTCAGCCGGTTAAGAGCCAGACATTATGATATGATTATTATTATGATCGGGGTTGATAAGGAAACTCCGATGCTCCTTTGCAAAAAGATTAAAAATAAATATCCATATATCCCTACATTGCTTCTTCTTAACAATCCAGGGGATGTTTCTTTTGTGAAAAAACAGAAATCGCTGAATGTCCCCTTCGATAACTACTTTGTATGGACTGGTGAATCAAAGGTGTTTTTTGCAATGGTTAAACTGCTGGAAGATAAGGTGAATGTTGATAATGATACAAAAAAGGGCCTGACCAGAGTAATTCTGATTGTTGAAGACTCGGCAGAGTATTATTCAAGTTATCTGCCTATGCTCTATACTCTTGTAATGGAGCAGACAAAAAACCTGATTGAAGATGTCTCAACTGATGAATTATATAAAGTTCTGAAATTGAGGGCACGGCCTAAAATTCTTCTGGCTTCGAACTATGAAGAGTCTATTTCAATTTATAATAAATTCAAGGATAGCCTGTTATGTGTAATCTCAGACATGAGGTTCCCTAAAAACGGGGTCCTGCATGATACTGCAGGTTTTGACCTTATTCAGCATATTAAAAATGACCTTCCTAATCTTCCGGCCGTTCTCCAGTCATCAGATCCGGAGAATGCAAAGTATGCTCATCTTCTTAAATCAAATTTCATAAATAAAGGTTCAGAGAGCCTCCTTCAGGACTTGAAATCTTTTATAAATTATTATCTGGGTTTTGGACATTTTGTTTACAGGGATACCAAAGGCCGACAGATCGCAGTTGCAAAATCAATGAAAGAGTTTGAGGCATATCTCCAGACCGTACCGGAAGATTCTCTCGTTTACCATGCTATGAAAAACCATTTTTCTTTATGGCTGATGGCCAGGGGAGAAGTGAAAATAGCAAAAAAAATTAACCCTTTAAAGGTTTCTGACTTCAATACCCTTAATGAACTGAGGGAGTTTCTGATCGATATTATCCGAAAGAGACGGAGGGAAATGAACAAGGGAAAGGTTGTCAACTTTGATGAGACTACAGTAATTGACGAAACTAATGTTGTTAGTTTTTCGGGTGGATCTCTGGGGGGAAAGGGACGCGGACTTGCTTTTGTCAATACACTCATTTATAGTTTCGAGCTTGGCCGTCTGTTGCCCGGCATTAACATCAAAACACCATTGACAGCAATTATTGGGACTGATGAGTTTGATATGTTCATGGAACGCAACCATCTGTGGGACAAAGTTAAGCTGGAGAAAGATTTTCAGGTCCTTCAGAGTGCTTTTCTTGATGGAAGCCTTAGTTACACCCTCGAAAAAGAACTGAGAATCTTCATCAGACTTAATAATAAGCCAATTGCCATACGTTCGTCAAGTTTATTTGAAGATTCAATGAGCCAGCCATTTTCAGGGATCTTCGGGACTTATCTTCTTCCAAATAATAATCCCGATGCGGAAATAAGGTTGAGACAGATCTCGGACGCAATAAAACTTGTGTTTGCTTCTATTTATTCAAAAAGTGCAAGAACCTATTTTGAGGCAATAAACTATAAGATAGAGCAGGAAAAAATGGCTGTTGTTATTCAGTCTGTCGTCGGTCACAGATTTGAAGATGCCTTTTATCCTCATATAAGCGGAACAGCACAATCATTCAATTTTTATCCTGTGGCTCATATGAAACCTCAGGACGGCTTTGCTGTTATTGCTGTTGGACTTGGTCAGTATGTGGTTGAAGGAGACAGTGCATTCAGGTTTTCCCCTGCTTATCCTTCTATTGATATTGTTTCGCATACTGATCTTTATAAAAATTCGCAAGTGCGATTCTATGCCATTGATATGGCAAAAAAAGAACTTGACCTTCTTGAAGGGGAAAATGTTGGTCTTGTTGAACTGGAAATTGGACATGCTGCCAGGCATGGTACTCTGAAACACAGCGCTTCAGTTTTTAATAAGGATAATGATACCATTGTCCCAGGCCTGGAAGTTCCTGGTCCTCTGGTAATTAATTTTGCAGATATTTTAAAATACGATTATATCCCACTTGCAGCAACTATAAAGACAGTTCTGAATGTGGTTACAGAAGCTTTTGGTACACCTGTTGAGATTGAATTTGCTGTTGATCTTACTAAGGATGAAGCAGGAAATGCCTCATTTTACCTGCTTCAGATCAAACCCCTTGTTGGAAGTGGGGCTGGTTACTCTATCGATCCTGAAACTATTGATGATGAGAATCTTATACTCTCAACCAATAAAAGTATGGGGAACGGGGTCATAAATGATATTACTGACCTTATTTATGTTGAGCCTGAAAAGTTTAATAACATGCTTACAAATGAAATGGCCGACGAAATAGACAGGATGAATGAAAAGATGCTGAATGAAAACCGCAGGTATGTCCTTCTGGGGCCCGGCAGGTGGGGAACCAGGGATCGTTTTCTTGGAATACCTGTTGTCTGGCCTCAGATTTCAAATGCTAAAGTAATTGTAGAAATAAGTCTTCCCGGGTTTAACCTTGATGCCTCCCTGGGCTCCCACTTTTTCCATAATGTGACCTCAATGAATGTTGGTTACTTTTCAATTAATCAGGGAGTACATAGCGGGACCATTGATTGGGAAAAACTTAAACAGCAGGAAATTATTGAAACAGGCAGATTCTTCAGGCATGTCAGGTTTGATAAACCACTGCTTATTCGTATGGATGGTAAAAAAGGAATCGCGGTTATATCTATGAGTACGAATAATAGTCCTGAGTGAATCAGAGTTTTTTAAATTAAAGTTGAAAAAACAGAATATTTTTTTGCTGACAGTGAGTACTTTAGTCCCCTTAAGTACTTTCAATGTATAAAACAACTTATCCTATGACCATTATTGAGGGAATACTTGATCTTCAGAAATACGATTTTACCGATACATCTTTCGATCTTCTCATGCAGAAGAGAATACATCGGGTACTTGTAATATGCAGTAATTATGATAATTATATGCTTGAAGAGGATGGAAGAATCGATGAACAGATATTTAATGAATATGCATCACTGAACCTTAGATATCCGCCAACATTTGTCCAGACAGATAATGCTGAGGATGCGTTCAGGATTCTTGAAGATGGTAATATAGATCTTGTAATATCCATGCTTAGCCTTAAGGGTACAGATGTATTTGCCCTTGCGAAAAATATAAAGGCTAAATATGAGAATATACCAATAGTTGTGCTTACCTATTTTTCACGTGAAGTATCCCTGAGGCTTGAAGGTGAGGATCTCAGCGCCATTGATTATGTTTTTTGCTGGTTGGGCGACGCATCACTGATTCTCGCAATCATAAAGCTTATCGAGGATAAAATGAATGCTGATTTTGATATAGAAAACATTGGTGTCCAGGCTATTATTCTGGTTGAAAACTCTATAAGATATATTTCTTCCTATTTGCCGAACATATACAGGATTGTTCTTCACCAGTCTCTTGATTTTCAGCGTGAAGCCCTTAATGAACATCAGAGGATGCTTAAAATGAGGGGTAGACCAAAGATCTTGCTGGCAAATAATTTTAATGATGCACTGGACCTGTATAAAAAATATAAATATAATGTACTGGGTGTCATTTCTGATATCAGCTACAAGAGAGATAATGTACCAGATGAAAATGCCGGCATTGAGTTATGTAAAGTTGTTATGGCTGATGATGATAAAGTTCCGTTCCTGATACAATCATCCAGTCTTACTCATAAAAAGGATGCTGAAGACCTTGGTGCAGGGTTTATCAATAAATACTCCAAATCACTCTCCCTCGAATTGAGGAATTTCATCATTCAGAACCTGGCTTTCGGTCCCTTCGTTTTTAAGAATCCTGAAACACTGGAACCAATAGCTATTGCAACAGATCTTCAGAGTCTTCAGCAGAAATTGCTTACAATACCCGATAATACACTTGAGTATCATGCAACACGTAACCACTTTTCAAAATGGCTGAATGCCAGAGCCCTCTTTCCTGTAGCACAGATGTTTAAATATATAAGGAAGGAAGATTTTGAAACAATGGATGAAATGCGCAGATTTCTCTATGTGGCAATATCCAGTTTCAGACTTGGTAAGGGAAGGGGGGTTATTGCAAAATTTGATAAAACAAGTTTTGATGAATACCAGATTTTTTCTCGTATTGGAGAAGGTTCCATAGGTGGGAAAGCCAGGGGACTGGCTTTCATAAACAGGATAATTAAGAATAATAAACTGTTCAATAAATTTCCTGATGTGCTCATAACAATTCCGAGAACTGTAGTATTAAGTACTGATATCTTCGACGAATTCATGGATCAGAATAACCTGTATTCTGTTGCACTTTCTGACCTGTCAGATGATGAGATTCTTAACAGGTTCATCAATGCTGAACTTCCGGGCCATGTTTACCAGGACTTTTATGCTTTTCTATCTGTTTCAAGAAATGTTCCTATAGCTGTCCGTTCATCCAGTAAGCTTGAAGATTCACATTATCAGCCATTTGCCGGTATATATTCAACTTATATGATACCAAGGGTGCCCGATAACAAGGTGATGGTTAAAATGTTATCTGATGCCATTAAGGAAGTTTATGCATCTGTTTATTATAAAGGTAGTAAGGCATACATGACTGCAACAGCGAACGTAATTGACGAGGAGAAGATGGGTATCATACTTCAGGAAGTTTGTGGAAACAGACATGGGGATATGTTTTATCCTACATTATCAGGTGTTGCAAGGTCAATAAACTACTATCCGATAGGCTCTGAAAAGGCTGAGGATGGAATAGCAAATATTGCTTTTGGACTTGGTAAACTGATAGTTGAAGGCGGTTTATCTCTCAGGTTTTCACCGAAGTATCCAAAAAAAATTCTTCAGCTTTCATCGCCTGAAGCTGCTTTGAGAGATACTCAAAAAGAATTTTGTGCCCTCGATCTGAATTTTAACAGTTTTGTTCCGTCAACTGACGATGGAGTAAATATACTCAGGATAGATATTAAGGATATGAACAACGAAGGTGCCTCAAAATATGTTGCTTCTACTTATGACAGAAATAATAACGTCCTCCGCGATGGGACGATTCACCCCGGTAAACGGATTATAACATTCTCAAATGTTCTTCAGCATAATATATTTCCTCTGGCAGAAATATTAAGTGCTCTTCTTGAAATAGGTCAGAGGGAAATGAATAACCCTATCGAGATTGAATTTGCTGCAAACCTGGAAACGCCCCCGGGAGCGCCTAAAATATTTAACTTTCTTCAGATCAGACCTATAGTACATACCGAGGAGGCTCATAGTATAAACATTGATCATATTAAAACAGCAGATACGATAATATACTCCGAATCAGCTCTGGGTAATGGAGTATTTAAAAATATTCACGACCTCGTATATGTAAAACCTGAATCCTTTAATGCTGCAAATAACAAGAATGTTGCAATTGAGATTGATAAGATCAACTCAATATTTGTGAAGAATAATAAAGGATATGTACTTATTGGTCCAGGTAGATGGGGATCAACTGACCCATGGCTTGGGATTCCTGTAAAATGGCCACAGATTTCAGGTGCCAGGATTATAATAGAATCGGGTTTGAAGAATTACAGAATTGATCCAAGCCAGGGAACTCACTTTTTTCAGAATCTTATTTATGAAGACAACTATATCAGGCATGTGAGATTCTCCGATCCCCTTGAGATAATGATTGACGGTAAGAATCATAAAGGCGTTATTCTGAAACCATTCTAATCATCCTGTGAATATTCTTAACCTGACTGTTTGCAGAAATTTTCTCAGGTATTGCAACTATTAATACTTACTGCAGGTTTGAACATAGTCAGATTCATAAATAAGAAGAAATTATTAATAAATTGTATACTTATGGAAACAGCTAAAACAAAATATCTGGGTGATCTGCGAACTGAAATAATTCATGTCCGATCAGAAAGTAAAATAACAACAGACGCCCCTGTTGATAATAAAGGCAAAGGTGAAAATTTTTCACCTACTGATATGGTTGCTTCAGCTTTAGGGAGTTGTATCTTCACAATCATGGGCATTGCAGCCAGGGAACACGGCTTCTCAATAGATGGATCAACATGTGCTGTCACAAAAATAATGTCAGAGAACCCTCGCAGAATAGGGGAGATTAAGATTGAGTATGATTTCTCAGGTTATCAGTATACCGATAAGCAGAAAAAAATACTTGAATATTGTGTAAAGACTTGCCCTGTGGCACTGTCATTAAATGAGTCGGTATTTCAGAATGTGGTCCTGTTGTTTAAATAAGTAACCTCATTAAAGTCAGATCAGCCTGGTCTGTTCTTTGAGACATTCCTGGAATTACATATTAGGTCTCAAGCACTTTTAGAGTGCAGCACCACTCGTGACAGCATCTTTATTAATCTTTTTTATAAGCCCCTGCAGAACACTTCCCGGGCCAACTTCTGTAAATGACGTTGCTCCGCCGGCTATCATATTAAGAACACTCTGCGTCCAGCGAACTGGTGATGTGAGTTGCAAAACAAGATTAGCTTTTATAACTTCCGGATTATCAGATGCTTTTGCATTAACATTTTGAAAGACGGGGCAGACAGGGTTACTAAAAGGAGTGTTTTTTATAGCTTTTTCAAGTTCCTGTCGGGCCGGTTCCATAAGGGGAGAGTGGAAAGCTCCTCCAACTGCCAGCTTAAGAGCTCTTTTGGCACCTTTTTCTTTGAGTATTGCAATTGCATTATCTATGCCTTCATTTGATCCTGATATAACAATCTGTCCCGGACTATTATAATTTGCAGGAACCACAATCTCATTTATTGAAGCACAGACCTCCTCAACAATCTTGTCATCGAGGCCAAGAATTGCCGCCATGCCTGATGGGGTCTTTTCGCATGCATGCTGCATAGCCATTGCACGTTTCGCAACTAGTAACAGACCATCTTTAAAAGATACTGTTTTATTTGCAACAAGGGCAGACAGTTCCCCGAGTGAATGCCCGGCTACCATGTCGGGTCTGAATGAATTTCCCATTATAGTTGCAAGAATCACTGAATGGAGAAAAATAGCCGGTTGTGTAACTTTTGTCTGTTTCAGGTCCTCATCAGTACCTGCAAACATCAGGTCAGTTATGCGGAATCCCAGCAATTCATTCGCTTCATTGAACATATCTCTGGCAACCTGAGAGTTATCATAAAGGTCCTTTCCCATGCCAATGAACTGAGCTCCCTGCCCTGGAAATACATATGCTTTCATAATCTGTTCTTAAGGTAACATGTTTTGTTTGTCGCGGGGCAAAAATAGAAAAATCAGTGCAATTTTGTTCCGATAAGATGAATAAACTCTTCCCTTGTATTAAGTTGTTCCAGAAAAATGCCTGTAAAGGCAGAAGTGGTTGTAACCGAATTCTGTTTCTGGATGCCTCTGATCTGCATGCACATATGCTGAGCTTCAATAACTACAGCTACCCCAAGGGGGTTAAGAGTATCCTGTATGCAATTTCTTATCTGGGTAGTAAGTCTTTCCTGTACCTGAAGCCTGCGTGAAAATGTCTCAACTACCCTGGCTATTTTGCTTAGTCCGGTAATATAGCCGTCAGGTATATAAGCAACATGGGCTTTGCCGAAGAAAGGTAGCATATGATGTTCGCACATTGAATATATATCAATATCCTTGACAAGAACCATCTGCCGGTATTCCTCCTTAAACATAGCAGATTTCAGTATCTGCTCGGGATTCATATGATACCCGTTTGTAAGAAAGTGAAGAGCTTTGGCAACTCTCAGGGGAGTACGCTTAAGACCTTCTCTTTCAGGATCCTCCCCTATAAGTTTAAGTACCCTGTAGTAAATATTGGACAGTTCCTCTATGTTTTCTGCATTCCAGCTTTCAATTTTATTGTATCCGTCCGGTATTATACCTGAGCCGTCATTAATTTTATCAATTGTCTTAGCCATAATATTCTATAGAATTATTTTCAGTCTCTTCAATTTTAATACAGTGGAGCAATGCACCTTCTTTTTCAATCGAAGGTTTTAGTTCATCCCAAATAGCAACTGCAAGATTTTCAGTTGTGGCTATCTTGTCTTTCATAAAATCCACGTCAAGATTTATGTTTTTATGATCAATTTTATTAATTACTTTTTCAAGAATTATTTGTTTCAGGATATTAATATTCATTACAAAGCCATGTTCAGCAGATGGCTCTCCCTTGATAGTAACCAGTAATACATAATTGTGACCATGCCAGCTCGGATTGGAACATTTCCCGAATACTTTCAGGTTAGTTTCATCTGACCAGTCCTTTCTGAACATTCTGTGGGCAGCGCAGAATCTTTCTCTGCGTGTAAGGTAAATCATATTACCATAGTTTATTATTACAATATTAACCAATAATTTTGATCTTTCTAATTCATAAAAGCAATATATTTATGGCAGAAAAAGCTGGGTCATATGTATTACGTTGATTTTTAATTTATTCCCGGTCATCAGGTGGTGGAGAAGGTTAAGGAACTGTTGTTAATGACTTTCCTGGAAGGAGTTAGGAGAAGAGCTGAAAAAAGGAATTATTATCCCCGACTCTGTGGCAGATGATTTATGCAAATAGATAATTATGGCAGGGACTATTTTATTAGTAGTGGCATCAACAGCTGAGGGTGAAGTTTTGAGAAACTTGCCAGGTATTAATCCTGATACCGGAGGCTCTTTATTGAACAAAAGTGAAATAAAGTTACTTACTACCGGTGTTGGTTCAGCAGCCACAGCATGGTCCCTTATGAACTGGCTTTCTGTTAATGAAAGACCTGATCTGGTAATAAATGCAGGAATTGCCGGGAGTTATAAAGATGATCTTGAAATAGGCAAAGTAGTGATGCCTGTAACTGATTGTTTTGCAGATTCGGGCATTGAGGATGGTGACAGATTCCTGGCGCTTCATGAGGCAGGCCTGATAAGCCCTGATGAGTTTCCGTTTACAGCGGGTATTCTTTCTGCCCACAAGGATTATATTGCATCACTGAATAATATTTTAATACCAGTGAGAGCAATTACTGTTAATACGGCTACAGGATCTGAGTCTTCGAAAATTAAATTGTTAAAGAAATTTAATCCCGACATTGAAACAATGGAAGGAGCAACTTTTTTTTATATTTGTGCCAGGGAAAAATTACCTTTTTTGGCACTGCGGGCAATCTCAAATATGGTAGAACCGCGAAATAAAAAAAACTGGGATATCATGCTTGCACTTAAAAATCTGTCAGAAAAGCTAAGTGAAGTTATTTTAACACTGGATTAAAAAGATGAAATTAACCTTGGGTTTCTCGCCATGCCCGAACGACACCTTTATTTTTGATGCAATGGTGCATGGCAGAATTGATACAGAAGGTCTGGAGTTTGATTATCTACTTGCAGATGTTGAGGAGTTGAACAGAAAGGCGATGGATTCAGAACTGGATATCACGAAAATGAGTTACCACGCCTATGCTTATGCAGCAAATGATTATCTTATTCTTAATTCCGGAAGTGCTCTGGGGCACAGGAACGGACCCCTGCTGATCAGTAAAAGAGATATCGGTCATTCTGAAATAACGTCATCATTTATTGCCATTCCCGGTAAATACACTACAGCTAATCTGCTTTTCAGTATTGCTTATCCTGAAGCCAGCAATAAAATTGAATATCTGTTTTCTGAAATTGAGGAAGCTATTCTTAGCGGAAAAGCAGATGCAGGTCTGATAATTCATGAAACCAGATTTACCTTTCACAAAAAAGGGCTTATTAAAATCGCTGATATGGGCGAATATTGGGATAAGTTAACAGGGCTGCCAATACCTTTGGGTTGCATTGGAATTAGCCGGAAGATCTCTGAAGATGTGGCTGCAAAGGTTAACAGAATACTCCGGAGAAGTCTTGAATATGCCTATAAAGACTCATTTGCTTCATACGACTTTGTTTCAAGTAATGCGAAAGAGATGGATAGTACGGTTATGAACAATCATATAAAGCTGTACGTGAATGACTTTACTCTTGATCTGGGTAACAGAGGGAGGGATGCAATAAATACCCTTTTCAGGATAGCCAGTGATAAAGGAGTTCTTCCGAAACTACCTGACAGGATTTTTCTTTCTTTCTGACATTAATTTCATCTTTAAAGACTAAATTTGAACATAGGTTATTGTTCATTGTTTTAATATAATTAATATTAATTCAAAATCTTATAATTATGGCATTTGAACTACCAAAACTTCCGTACAAGCTGAACGCACTTGTTCCTTATATAAGTGAAGAGACGCTTGATTACCATTATGGTAAACATCATCAGGCTTATGTTAATAACCTGAATGGACTTATCCCTGGAACAGAATTTGAAAAAGCTGACCTCGAAACAATTATTAAAAAGGCTGATGGAGGTATTTATAATAATGCGGCCCAGGTGTGGAATCATACTTTTTATTTTGAATCATTTTCTCACGATGGTAGAAGAATTCCCAAAGGTATACTCGCTGAAGCCATAGATGGTTCATTTGGTTCACTGGATGCATTCAAGGAGCAGTTCAATAAAGCTGCAGCGACGCTATTCGGAGCAGGTTGGGCATGGGTGGTAAAAAATGAAGACGGAACATTGAAGATTGTACAGGAATCAAATGCCGGAAACCCTCTCCGCAAAGGACTCAAACCTCTGATGACATGCGATGTGTGGGAGCATGCATACTATATTGACTATAGGAATAAGCGTCCTGATTATATCAAATCATTCTGGGAAGTACTTGACTGGGATCTGGTAGCTCAACGTTACTAAAACGATATTCCTGAAGAAGTACAGAATAGTTTGTTCCCGGGGCAGGGAAATTTATTGCAATAATTGGTT
>JFJP01039126.1_pt1 | contig 26988 bp, 21 predicted proteins | sample 431651 | NCBI WGS metagenome assembly JFJP01 (sample SAMN02602958, study PRJNA72255) | Microbial mat metagenome, whole genome shotgun sequencing project. | biome: fresh water; feature: sink hole; material: water; isolation source: purple microbial (photo- and chemosynthetic) mats found in...
AGTAGGCTGTTTTCAAAAAAAAACAGGCAGGTAGGACGTCCGAGTAGGCTGTTTTCAAAAAAAAACAGGCAGGTAGGACGTCCTAGGAGGCGTACTTTGCAAAAAAATGTGGCTACATGAAGTCTAGTGTAATTACTTCCGAAAAAAAAACGAACTACTTTATGAGACCTCATATAAGTAATTCGTTTTTTTTTAGTAAATCTACAATAATGTATATCTTATTGTTTTAATTTCATTTTGGTTTGTATCCATGCCATTTGATTCGGGTCTGTTTATAAGCTCTATTTTATCATTAGCTACGGCATTTATGCAGTAGTAAATGAACAAACGTGCCAATGGTTTTTAGCCAAAAAACTTAGAGTAAGTGCGCTAAAGCCCAAATCTTCTATTGATTGCGTTACACCGATGACTAAAGGACTGTGCTAGTTATTTTTTTTAAAGAGTTAATATAACATTGATACGATGACTCAAAGTCATCGTATCAATTAATTAACTATCAAATCAAGAAACTTAACAAGATACCTGCTGCCACTGCCGAGCCAATAACGCCGGCTACGTTGGGAGCCATTGCGTGCATAAGCAAGTGGTTGTTGGGGTCTTCTCTCAAACCTTCCATCTGCGATACACGTGCGCTATCCGGTACTGCTGATACTCCAGCAGAGCCAATGAGCGGATTTATCAAATCTTCTTTTTTTAAGAAAAGGTTCATTATCTTAGCAAAAAGAACACCGCCCGCAGTAGCTACAATAAACGAAATCGCACCCAGTACGAAAATAAGTACCGACTCTGTGGTTAAGAAAACACTTGCTTGCGTAGAAGCTCCTACGGTAATACCTAATATCATAGTTACAATATCTATCATCGAAGTACGTGCCGTGTCAGCCAAACGCTTAGTTACGCCCGACTCTTTGAGTAAGTTTCCGAAGAACAACATACCCAACAATGGCAAAGCACTAGGTGTAATGAAAGCCGTTAGTAACAAACCAATAATAGGGAACAGAATCTTTTCGGTTTTAGATACCGAACGAGGCGGCTTCATACGAATAAGACGTTCTTTTTTGGTAGTAAGCAAACGCATTACAGGAGGTTGAATAACAGGAACCAACGCCATGTACGAGTAAGCAGCAATAGCAATAGGTCCGATAAGGTTTTTGACCGTAGTGCCATCGGGCAGAATATTGATACCGTTGGCGAGCTTCGATGCCAAGAAAATAGCCGTAGGTCCGTCGGCACCACCAATGATTCCGATAGCGGCAGCTTCTTGTGGATAAAAACCCAAAGCCAATGCTCCCAAGAAGGTAGCAAAGATACCTAATTGAGCCGCTGCACCTAGTAACATTAATTTGGGATTAGAAATAAGGGTCGAAAAGTCGGTCATTGCACCAATACCCAAGAAAATAAGCGGCGGATAAATCCCCAGCACTACCCCTTGGTAGAGATAGTACATAACACTACCTTTTTGGTAAATACCCAATTGCAAATCTACGCCCTCTTCGAGAAACGGAACGTTTCCTATCAATATTCCCACGCCAATAGGCACAAGTAATAGTGGTTCGTAGTCGTACTTAATGGCTAAGAAGATGAAACCCAAGCCCACGAGTATCATAATCATGTTGCCACCTTTAAAGTTTCTAAAGCCAGTATAAAGCCAGAAAGTTTCGATACCATCGATGGCTTTGTCGGTAGCCGACATTTCCACTTCGGTTTGAACAACCTCTGTTTGGTTTTTAAGAGGAGTTTGTGTTTTGGCATGTACAAAGAAAGAAAGAATACTTAATGTTGCAATAATGCCAAGTACCGTTAATAGTTTTTTCATTTTAATTTGTTTTGAATATTTTCTACATTTACTAGTGTTAGTATTTGTATTTCAATAATCTTGTTTATGAAATAGTAAATAAAGTATCGTTTTGCAACACGGTTTGTGCTTCAGTAACATGTATTTTAGCTATTGTGCCGCTTGCTTCGGCAAGCACATTGTTTTCCATTTTCATGGCTTCCATAGTCAAAAGCTTGTCGCCTTCTTTCACTTTATCGCCTTCCTTTACTAGTATTTTAACAATAGTGCCAGGTAGTGGCGATTTTACACTTGAGCCTTCGTTCTTTTGAATGGTCGATTCTTTGTGCGAAGGAGTAGGAACGCTCGAACGAATGAGTTTTGGCGTTTTTGTTTTAAGTTGCGACTTTATGTTTTCTAGCTCTACTGTGTAAGTAGTTCCGTTTACTTCTATTTCGGCTGTGGTATTGTCAAAATCTTTAATTTCAACATCGTACTCGTTGCCTCTTATTTTGAATTTATATTTTTTCATTTGTATATATTCTTAAAATTGTAAAAAGAAAATTAAGTGCCTTTGCTTGTGCAAGACTCTATCTGTGAAAAGTATGGGGTTTGAAGTATGTTCTTAGTCCATAAATTTTAGAACTCCAAGGCGTGTAAGTTTCCGAAATGCGTTTGATGGTCATTTTGTTACTTTCCTCGTCGTGGTTTTCGTTCATAAACAGATAAAGAGCCATGCTAATGGCAGCACTCGTATCGCCGGTTAGGCTTTCTGCTTCGGGCGCAACTCGCTTTCCGGCAGCTCTTTCTTTTCTGCGTTGGAAATAGTTAAGCACTTTGGGTATTGTATTGAACACAACAACTAATATTTGAAGTGCCACAAACACAATAACGTAGCCTACCAGACAAATAATTAATCCTTCTACTCCTATTCTTGATAAATCGAAACCGATATATAACATATTTTATATTTTTTTTTTGTTAGTTATAAAAAAATCAGACTTTCAATTTACCTAAAGCGGCATGTTTGAATGTTTCTTTGGAGGATTCACATCTTTTTTGGTCAAAAGAGTTCTGAAAGCTCTAATTACTCTAAAGCGTGTGTTGCGTGGTTCTATCACATCGTCGATGAAACCAAATTTTGCAGCTTCGTAAGGGTTTGCAAACTTGTCGTTGTATTCGGCTTCGTATTTTTGCATCAATGCCATTTTTTCTTCTTCGGTTTGTGCAGCAGCGATTTCCTTTCCATTAAGAATTTCGATAGCTCCTTTTGCACCCATAACAGCTATCTCGGCAGTAGGCCAAGCATAGTTAATGTCGCCTCTAAGTTGTTTTGAACTCATTACATCGTGTGCACCACCATACGACTTGCGAATGGTAACAGTAACTTTGGGTACAGTAGCTTCGCCGTAGGCAAAAAGAAGTTTTGCACCGTGTATAATAATTCCACCATACTCTTGGTTACTACCCGGAAGGAAACCTGGCACATCTACCAGCGTAAGGATAGGCACATTGAAAGCATCGCAGAAACGTACAAAGCGAGCCGCTTTTTTAGAAGCTTCGATGTCTAAAACACCTGCTAAGAAGCTAGGTTGGTTGGCAACAATTCCCACAGGGCGACCTTCTAACTTGGCAAAGCCCACAATAATGTTTTTGGCATAGTGTCGGTGCATTTCCAAGAACTCGGCGTTGTCCACAATCAAGTAAATGATGTCTTTCATGTCGTAAGCTTGGTTGCTGTTTTCGGGTATTATGTGGTTAAGAGCCTCTTCGCGTCGGTCGTAAGGGTCTCCGCAAACGGTAGCCTTAGGGTCTTCGAGATTGTTTTGAGGTAAATATTCTATTAGTTTACGAATAAGCATAATGCCTTCTTCTTCGCTTTCGGCTTTGAAGTGAGCAACACCCGATTTGGTAGAATGAACGGTTGCACCACCTAAGTTTTCGGTGGTAATGGTTTCGCCAGTAACGCTTTTGGTTACTTTAGGACCTGTAACAAACATGTAGCTGTTTTTGTCGCTCATAATAATAACATCGGTAAGAGCAGGCGAATACACAGCACCTCCGGCACAAGGACCAAAGATAGCCGATATTTGTGGCACTACGCCCGAAGCCATAATGTTGCGTTGGAAAATTTCGGCATATCCCGAAAGACTTTGCACACCTTCTTGAATACGAGCACCACCCGAATCGTTAATTCCTATAATGGGCGCTCCTACTTTCATGGCTTGATCCATAATTTTGCAAATCTTTTTGGCATGAGTTTCCGACAACGAACCACCAAAAACGGTAAAGTCTTGCGAATACACATAAACTATTCTACCATCGATAGTTCCATGACCAGTAACAACGCCATCGGCTAAGTAAAGTTCGTTTTCCAAGCCAAAATCGTGCGAGCGGTGAGTTACGAACATATCGTATTCCTCAAAGCTACCATCGTCGAGAAGCATTTCGATGCGCTCACGAGCAGTAAATCTGCCTTTGCTGTGTTGCGATTCTATTCGCTTTAAACCACCACCTTGGCGAGCAATTTCTCTTTTGTCAATTAATTGTTTAATCTTTCCTTGAATATCCATTTTGTTTCATTTGTACAACCCAATAATTATTAATTGTTAATTACCAATTATTAGTTGCTTATTGTTAATTTGTTAATTTGTATATTTTAGATTTCTTAATTTGTAATTCGTAATTAAATCTTTCAACCTTTTTAGGTATTGATACGATGACTTTAAGTCATCGTATCAATATGTCATTGTATCAATTTGTTTAGCTACAAAACTCAGCAAGTACACCGAAAGTAGATTTTGGGTGAATGAATCCGATGCTTAAACCTTCTGCACCTTTGCGAGCTTGCTTGTCGATGAGTTGAACACCTTTTTCTTGAGCTTCATTGAGAGCGTCGTTGGTATTATCAACAGCAAATGCAATGTGGTGAATGCCTTCGCCTTTCTTTTCGATAAACTTAGCTACAGGGCTATCGTCAGAGGTAGCTTCGAGTAATTCTATTTTAGTTTCGCCAACCATAAAAAAAGCGGTCTTAACCTTTTGGTCAGCCACTTCTTCCACTGCATAGCAAGTCAAACCTAATACGCCTTCGTAAAATTCTTTTGCCTTTTCAATACTCTTAACCGCAATGCCTAAATGTTCTATCTTTTTTGCTGTCATAATTTACCAATTGTTAATTGTTAATTATTAGTTGTTTATTGTATATTTTAAGTTCTAAATTTTAAAATTCTAAATTTCTAATTAAATTGCAAAATTAAGTATTCTTAAAAGTTAATTAGGAATAAATTTTATTGTTTTTAAGCAGTTATTCTATTTGTTATATATGTGAAAAAATATATACGTACAAAGTATATATCAAAAGCAAAAATCTGTTTTGTTAGTTATTGATACACACTATTTAACAACAAAAAAAAGGCAGTATTGCTATGCAAAACTACCTTTTATTTGTTTATAATAATGACTTATGTCATCTTTTATGAAAATATAGTACTATTAAATTATTCTATTTTAGTGTACTATTTATATTAAAATAAGTAAGTTATTTTTGTTATGTTATTGCTATTTCTTAATAAATATTAAAATTTGACCGAAATAGAAGTTGTATCACTTGCATTTTTTGAATATACTTTTTCAAGAAGTAGTTTTTTGCCCGAAACGTGGTCGTATATTTCTACATCAAAAGTACCCCAATAAAAGACTTTGGGTTTGAATTTAATGTCTTTCGCTTTTAGGGCATAGATAAACTCTCGGGTTTTGTTGTCGTAAATGTAGTAAGTTGGTGGCGTAGTTGTTCCTTTTACCTTTATAGTAGGCAAATACACCGCACTGTTTTCTACATAGTTGTTGTTAATTGAAATGGTTTTGTTCCAACTGGTAAACTTTTCTACGTTGTTTTCTAAATCTATTTCGAGCGTTCTGTTTTCAAAGTCGGTGGTAGATTGAAACTTATTGAACTTTACAATTCCGTAGGCTAAGTATCTTTTGTTTTGATTTTTGATAGTTGCTTCGGGAATAGCTAAGAACTTAAGTTTTATGTTTTGAGTATTATAAAAATCGGCATTTTGGTTGTTCATATAACCATTTGAAGTTAAGCTAGGTACAAAATAGTTGTACGAAGCGTCTCCAAAGCTTTTGATTCCATGCTTTATTAAGTTCGACTGGTTATTGCTAGGCGAAATAAGGCTCGCCATGTTTTGCTGTGCCAGTTTAATTAATGGGTTTTCTTGTGCAGCTATTCGATGTGCCACAGAGTTGAGGCTATCGAAGGCTACAATAGGAAAATGAGTAAGAATCGCTTTTATTTCGGAGTGTTGCCAATCGGCAGTCCAATACTTCAAGAAGTTTTGGTAGGGATTGGGCAAAGTATCTACCAACAATGGATTCAATTGACTTTGAGCTGTATCTACTAGATTGTTGGCTAAAAAGGCAAAATTGATATTTCCAAACTTGAAGCTTGTGTTTTTTAAGTCAAAATCTTCAGTTGAAGCAAATGTATTGCTATAACATTGAGTAGTATAAACCAATTTAAGAAAATCTTGGGCATCTTTTTTATCTTTAAGTCGTTGGCTCAAAGCTTCCTTTTTGTTTGTTTCTAAGTGCGAACTAAAATAATCGGTATTGTTGGGCAATAAAATACTTGGATATTTGGCGGTTAGCTCGCCAAACTGCCAAAACCACAAATACCATTTGTAGAGATAATTAATTTTAAGTTCGTAAAAAGAAGAATAGCTGGCTACTTCAAATGTTTTTTCGGTTACTTGCCCACCAAAGAAAACACACAAATCGGGCTTTTGTTTCTTTATATCTGAGGTTAGTAATTTATTGGGAAACAAAAGGTTGTTTTGTGTAAAATCGAAATTGGGACTAGTTAATTGTTTGTCGCTAAAGAAAGTATTGTTGAAAAGAGCTAACTTTACTAAGTTTTGTTTTTCTACATTTTTAGGAATAATTCCATTATAATAGAACAACTTAGGCTCGTCTTCGCCTTTTGCATTATAGACAACCCGATATTGGTAAATCAATTCAGGATTGGGTAATTTCACCTTAAATTTAGCTGAAAAGGAAAACGTATCAATCTTAGCTTTGGCAAGTGTTTGCCATTGTTCTTTGCTGTATTGTGTTATTTCGAGAGTTACCTCTTTGCTATCTTGCCTTGCGAGTGGCATAAATTGTGCTATAAGATTTAACTCTGAATCGAAATTGGTAAAGAGAGTACCAACGATAGGGCTTATTGTTTCTTGAGGTTTGTAGCTTAGCTTGTTGCCTTTGATTGTTAAGTTTTGAAACCAGAACGAAGCATCATTAATATCTCTGCCTCCGTTTGCTACTAACGCTATGTTTCCTTGAATCTTTTTGCGGTCTATGCCCATTATTTTGCCATAACTAAGGGTAGAACCACTTTTCTTGTCGATAATAGAAAGTAAAATAGAATATCCATCACCTTCGGGTTTTATATCTATTTGTAAAAACAAACCCTCTTTGCTATATTTAAGTACACTAATTTCTTCGGCGGCAGCTAAGTTAAGTAGCTCGCCATGGTTTGCGCCATCGAGAAAGAGTATTTTCCCATTTCCGCTTATAGCAGCAATAATTCCGCTGCTTTGAGTATGCACACCGTGAATGAGTGCACGTTTTCTAAAATCGTCATTAGCATCGCCTGCGCCTAGCATAATGCCAGCAAAGTCGGTAATTTTGAGCGAATCATTGTCGGAGATAGTTCCTATTTCTACCTCTAAATGCACACTGCCCGAATCGGTAGAAATACTGTAAGGCAACAAATGCACGGTACGCAAAGGCAATTTGGCATTGATGCACTCTATTCTGCCATTGCTTAGTTGCCAATCTTCTAATCGGTTAGCCCAAAAATATTCGCTTATCCAGTGTCGCTTTATTCCCTTAGGTAGCTTACTCTCATACAGTACACTATCGTCTTCCGACGAGCAGCGTATCGCCAGAGTTAGTATCAAAAAAAGAATAACTAACTTATTAATTTTATTCATTTTCCATTTCTTATTACAAGTAATTGATACGATGACTTTAAGTCGTCGTATCAATAAACAATCCATTTCTTAGTACAAGCTAAGTAATTGATACGATGACTCCAAGTCATTGTATCAATAAACTGTCAATTATCAATTATTAATTATAACTTATTCGTTGCTAATGATTTCGATTAAATCTTCTTCGAGGCTTTTTTTAGGCGATTCGATTATTCGCCCAAGCTCTATGTTGTTTCTGTAAAAAATAAAAGTAGGAACTCGAGTTACACCAAGTTTTTCTATATCAAAGCCTTTTGCCTTTTTTTCTCTGTCCACAGCTATTACTTCCATTTTTTCTATTGGATACTTTTGGGCTTCCATAATTTTGTAAAAACAAGGAACTTCGCGGCGGCTATCGCCACACCAAGTACCTAAAATTAGCTTTACTTTTATGCCTTTTAGCATTTCGGGAGTAACTGAGCTAGTCCACACCTCGTTAATTTGGTAAGCCTCGTAATTGGCATTAAACCATTCGCCGTAGCTACCCGACGAAAGACCTACTTTGTTTATTTCTCCTAACAATATTTCTTGGTTATTTTGTGGTAAAATTACTGTTTGATTTATTTTTTTAGTATTTCCACACGAAAAACTAATTGCGATTAATGCAATGAATATGAGTTTTTTCATCTATCAAAAATTTATTAATTACTATTTTATACACAAAACTATAATTTGTTTCGCAAAATCGGTTCGACCGGCTTGTCCGGTCTGTCCGATGATTTCCTAACCGACAGACCGACAAGTCGGTCGAACGGTTTTTGTTATTTTAAAATTTTCAAAAAAATGATGAGTTTTCTTTCAAATACTATATAACTCCCAAAAGAGCAACAGAATATTGAAATTTCTTTTAAATTTCGGCAAGCCACATTTGAGCTGTACGCGAAGGGATAAACAATTCAAACAAGCCTTCGGTTAGTTCAAAACTATGGTCATGTAGCAATTCTACGAAACGCACATTATGAAGCAAGCCAAAAGTGTCAAAATCGATGTACAAATTATCTTCCGATTTGTTTATGGCTACTATTCCTCTGTCGCCTCTTCTAAAAACAATACACTGTGGGCTTTCGAAAAGCGTAAACATTTTTAAGCCGTGAAGCGTGTTGTGAAAATGAATCATTTTGGCAATGTCTTTGCGGTTGAATGAATTAGCCCAGCGATTCAAATCGTCGGGAAAGTCCGAAGCTGACTCATTGTGGTCAGAAAAAACCAACGGAACGCCACCGTCGCGACCAAAAATAAAGGCATTTGCCAAATGTTCATCTTGTCGTTCAAACATCAAAGCCCTAAAGCACGCATTGAGCGGAAGGTCGTGGTTTACGGTAAAAGTAACAGCTCTGTCCCAAGGCAATGCGTTATTTTGTTGCTCCACGTGTAGCAAATTAGCAAGCGACCCAAAGAAGCCAAAAGCTTCGCGCATGGCTCTAAAAAGAACAAAATCATAGGCATTCATCTTTGTTTCGGCTATGAAAGGCTTCATAAAAAGGTCTTCGTCGTGGCGCGTAACGGTAAGTATCTCGCCAAAAATAAATTTCCCTTTCATAAAATCCGAATCCATGATGTTGCTTAGTTGCTTATTTGAAATATGCTTTACTGCATCGACCCTAAATCCGTCAAAACCAAGCTCTACCATCTTTTCAAATACCGTGTCGTGCTGTTTCAAAACCCAATCGTTGCAACTCAAATCGGGCAAATTGCTCAATTGATGGTAAACAACCTCGTGCTTGTCAGCCCAGTTTTCTATGTTTTCTTTTCTGTTGAAATCCCAAGTCGAAAACAAACCTTCGCTCAAATCGCCATAAAGTTTGTTTGCTTCGTATAGTTCGGGGTCGTTTTTGTATTTTTCAAGCTCAGCGGCACCCGGAAACTCATAATTATCTTCTCTGCTTTCGTTTGCCATGTGGTTCATTACCATATCTACAAACACATTCAAGCGAGGCTTTGAATTATGGCATTTTTCGATAATATATTCTAATTGCTTTTTGTTGCCTAAGTAAGAATACAAAATGCGGTAATCTTTTGGCTGATAACGCTGCCACCAAGCCGAACCCATGGGGTCGGAGTACAAAATGGGCGGTAATAAAATTGCGCCATAACCAGCAGCAGCAATTTGGTCTATTTTTTCAATTATTTCGGAATATTTCCAATTGAAAACATGCAAGATAACGTCGTTCATGTTGTTTTGTATCGTTAATTTTTTAGTAAAATTTTCATAATTAGTTGTTTCAACAAAATAGAACGCAATAAAAAAGGTATTGGTCTATATTGCCTTTTCCTTCTTTATACAAACTACAATTTTTAGCCGGAATAAAAAACAAACCAGCTATTTGATGCTCCTTATTATATACAAGTTTGAGTTTCAAATTTAGATTGGCAAAATGACACAATACGTAATTTACGTCATACTCTTGAATTTTACCTTCCGTTATATCGGTATATTTCAAATAGTTGCCACATTTTTGATTCAAATCAGCCCAAACCAATTGTAATTTGTCTGCCGGTAAAGCGGTTTTCATTGTTTGGTCAAACGTTTCAACTATTTTATCAAACTGTTTGCTTTCAAAGCTTTTGATTATCAAGGTAGAAGTTGCATTATTTTTGTTTTCTTGCGAAAACATCATAAGACTAAATAAGCCAAATGCCAGAAATAAAAGAAATTTTTTCATTGTTTGTTTTGTTTTAAAGGGTATTTTAAAATTTTAGTTGGAATACAACAAAGTACCTCGAAAGAATTTTCTATCAAAAGTAGTCTATTTTCTATGTTTTTCCAAATTATTTTAAATTATTTTTTCAAATAACCAGCATTACAATGGATTAATTAAAAAAGAAATAGCTCTTTTTATTTCTTCTATTCGTTTTATTTTAATATATTTGCGATTTTATGAGCAATAGATAATTGGTAGTGCAACTTTTTTTATAATTCTAATAACAAATAGTTCTATTGTTATTTTATAGCTAAAAACTTGAGTAAATTAAGTATAAATACTTTAAAAAAAATCAAAACATTAAACTTTTTACTATGAAAACATACATTTGGACAGTTCCTATGCGCTTATTCCATTGGTTATTAGCCATTGGATTTGCAGCAGCTTATCTTTTAGGCGATTTTGACGAGTTACACGATTGGCATTTTGCTTTTGGTGCTTTTGTGGGGTCTTTACTTTTTTTTAGAATTTTATTTGGTCTTGTAGGTTCTAAGTACGCACATTTCCGCGATTTTCCGATAGGAATAAAAAACCAATTATTATTTTTGAAAAGTTTCAGTGGCGAGAAAAAATCATTCGTAGGGCACAACCCAGCAGCCTCTTTGGTTATGTTAGCTATTTTCTTTGTAGGAGTTGCTACTAGTATTTCGGGTTTTATGCTTTATTCGAGCGAGCATACTACTTTTCTCAAAGTTGCTATTAGCGAGCATACGTTAGAAGAAGTGCATGAAGTACTAGCTAACTTATTTTTGATATTGGTTGTGTTTCACTTAATTGGTTTAGTGGTAGATACCATTTTTCATGGCAAAGCACAAACAATAAAATCAATGGCAACAGGTTATAAAAATTTAGAAGCCGAACCAAGCACATTGACAAGTTTTCAAAAAACATTTGCTGCCCTTTGGTTAATTGTTCCGTTTGTACTCTTTTATTTAGCTTACGGCTTACCTATAAGCGAAGAAGGCGAAGATGAAAAAAGTGAGTATTCGCAAGACAACGAGCAGTTTGAAGATGAGGAATCAGAAGAGCATGAGGAACACGAAGGGCGCAATTAGCCAACAGATTCGTTTTATCTGCATCTGTTTCAATTTTGATAAGAAAATTCTTGTTTTTTGATTAGGCTTGTTGCAAATTGATTTTTAGTAATTATACACTAATTCAAAAAAAAACTGTAAGGCGGGTTGTTTCGCAAATAACCTTAACTTTGGCGATATTGAATTTTTTTTGTAAAATAGTGTATTTCAATAAAAAAAACCATTAATCGTTACTTATTGTTACGATTAATGGTTTTTTTTAGTTATTTTCAGCTCTATTTTCATTAAAAAAAGTTAAAGATTCGTAGAAATACACTTTTTTTTGATACACAAAAACAAATGAATTAAAAGAGAATATACGCTTAATAAACAACAACTTATCTTATAAAATAAAACTGATTTTAATGGCTTGAATTGTTTGTTTGTAATTCTAATTTAACATTTATTATTTGCAATAGGTTGTTTTATAACAAAAAAGCTTTACTTTTGCAGCGTTTTTCACGCAAGTTCTTGGTCGCTGACTATGTCAAAATTCATGGTTGTAGGCACGTAGCTTGCAATTTTAGGGGAAGAAATAAGCGAACAGTTCAGAAAAACGCATTTATTTAGAAAACTCGTCGAAAGAGTTTATTTTTTATACTTCCACAAAACTGTTCTCACAGATTTTTATTATACATAAAGCAAATAATAGACCGCAAAAGGGACTTTTCGGTTTAAATGTAATCCTTTGCTTTTCAAACAAACAACATTCATGGAACAAACAAGCTTCGAACGCTTTGACCAGTTGGGTCTTAAACAAGAAATTTTAGATGCAATAAAAGATTTAGGTTTTGAAACACCTACTCCCATTCAACTAAAAACCATTCCACACATTTTAACGTCAGATAAAGACATTGTGGCTTTGGCACAAACAGGAACCGGCAAAACTGCTGCTTTTGGATTGCCAATTTTGAACAAAATAGACATGCACTTGCAAAGCATACAAGCACTTGTGCTTTCGCCAACTCGCGAGCTAGGCATGCAAATAGCAAAAGACATCGAAAACTACTCTAAAAACATGAAAGGTTTGAAAGTAGTTTCGGTTTATGGCGGCGCAGCCATTTACAATCAAATTAAAGAGCTTGAAAAAAAGCCTCAAATTGTAGTAGGAACTCCGGGCAGAATGCTCGATTTAATTAAACGTAAAAAATTAAATATCAACAACATAAAGTGGGTTGTTCTCGATGAAGCCGACGAAATGCTTTCGATGGGTTTCAAAGAAGATATGAACTCTATTTTGGCTGAAACGCCTGCCGAGCGCAGTACTTTCCTTTTTTCAGCTACTATGCCTCGCGAAATAGAGCAAATAGCTAAAAACTATATGCAAAATGCCGAATATATTTCTGCCGGACAGCGAAATGTAGGCGCAAAAACCGTAAAACATTACTATTATGTAGTTAGCGCAAAAGATAGATACAGTGCCTTGAAACGTATTGCCGACATCAACCCCGATATTTACGGTATCGTTTTCTGTCGTACTCGTATGGAAACCAAAGAAGTAGCAGATAGTTTAATGACCGATGGTTACAATGCCGACGCTTTGCATGGCGACCTTTCGCAAGCGCAACGCGACCACGTAATGCAACGTTTCAGAAATGGCAATTTGCAAATTTTGGTAGCTACCGATGTAGCTGCTCGTGGCTTGGACGTGAACGACTTAACCCACGTAATCAACTACAACTTGCCCGACGAACTCGAAGCGTACATTCACCGAAGCGGTCGTACAGGTAGAGCCGGAAAAGAAGGTATTTCAATTACCATTATTCACTCGCGCGAAACCCACAAAATAAAAGAACTAGAAAAGAAAATAGGCAAATCATTTGAACACAAACAAGTTCCGGGTGGAAAAGAAATTTGCACCAAACAGTTGTTTCACATGGTGGACAAAGTGAAAAACGTAGAAGTAAATACCGAAGAAATAAAGCCATTTTTGCCCGAAGTGTATGAAAAATTTGAAGGCTTAACTCGCGAAGAATTGATTCAACATTTTGTTTCTGCCGAATTTAGCCGTTTCTTAGATTATTACAAAAACGCACGCGATTTGAATTTCATAAAACCCGATTCAGGTAGCGACCGCAAATCGCGCACCCGCGATAGAGGCGAAAGAAGCGAAAGCAGCAGCTTTGGTCGTGGCGAACGCGCCGAGCGTAGCGAACGCAGCGAACGTTCTCCTCGCAAAGAGTCGGCTGATTTTACCCGTTTTTATATCAATTTGGGTAAAAACAACAACATCACTCCAGGCGCATTGATGGGTATTGTAAATAAATACACCAAACTAAACGATGCACAATTTGGCGGTATTGATATTATGAAAAAATTCACATTCTTCGATTTCGATTCAAGATACAAAAGCGAGTTAATCAAAGCATTGCATGGAAATGTAGTTGACGATGTAACCGTAGTTTTGGAACAAACAAAAATGGATACAGGCGGTTTTGAAAAATCATCAAAAAGCGACGATAGCCCTAAAAAAAGAGCAAGCCGTTCGAGCAATCGTGGCGATTATAGAGAAAGAAGCGATAGAGGATTTTCGGGAGGTGGCAACTTTAGAGGCAACGACCGCAAAAAATCGACCCGCAGAAAAAGCATGTAGTTAATGATTAATGTTTAACGATTAATGTTTAATGTTTTTTTGTTATAATGATTAATCGTTAAACATTTATCGCTAAACATTAATCGTTAATCGTTAATCGTTAAACATTAATCTCGAAATATGAATTTCAGCGATTTGAATATTAACACTCCGTTGTTTAATGTGCTTGATGAATTGGGTTACGTAAATCCTACTCCTATCCAAATCAAAGCTTTTCCGGCTATCATGTCGGGCAAAGATTTGGTTGGAATTGCACAAACCGGAACCGGAAAAACCTTTGCTTACTTGTTGCCTATTTTGAGGCAAATGACGTATTCCGACCAAAAACACCCACGTGTTTTGATTGTTGTACCCACAAGAGAGCTTGTTTTGCAAGTAGTTAGCGAAATAGAAAAACTAACAAAATACATCAACGTCCGCTTTGCAGGCGTGTATGGAGGCACAAACATAAACACACAAAAACAATTGGTTTACAACGGTTTGGATATTTTAGTAGCCACACCCGGACGACTTATTGACTTAAACTTGAGTGGTGTGCTTAGACTAAAAAATATTCAACGTTTTGTAATCGACGAGGTTGATGAAATGTTGAACTTAGGATTTCGGTCGGTTTTAGTTAGTATTATGGAAATGTTGCCCGAAAGAAGGCAAAACCTAATGTTTTCGGCTACACTTACTACCGAAGTTGCAGGCATTATTCGCGATTTCTTCGACCTTGCCCAAACCATTGAAATAGCACCACACGGAACTCCGCTCGACCAAATTGTGCAAAGAGCTTACCATGTGCCCAACTATTTTACCAAACTCAACTTAATGAATTATTTGCTCGAAAATGATTCGGAAATGAACAAAGTTTTGGTTTTTGTGGCAACAAAGAAGCTTGCTGATAGGCTTTTTGAGGATTTAAGCACCAAAACAAGCAAACCTATTGGCGTGATTCACTCCAATAAATCGCAAAACAACCGTATCAATACCATTAATGGTTTTGAAAGTGGAAGCATTCAATTGCTTATTGCTACTGATTTGATTTCGCGTGGTTTAGATATTTCAGACGTTACGCACGTAGTCAATTTTGATACGCCCGAAGTTCCCTCTGATTACATTCACCGAATAGGAAGAACCGGAAGAGCCGATAAAACAGGCGTTTCCGTTACTTTTATCAACGAAACTGAGCGCAAATATCAAGCAGAAATAGAGGCTTTGATGAAAAAAACAATTCCAATGTTTTCGCTACCCGAAACCATTGAAATATCAAGCGTTTTTACTGAAGACGAGCGTCCTTTGCTTTACGACAAAGAGTATTTAAAAGTAGTTTCGATTAAAAACTCAAAAGGAGCTTTTCATGAAAAACTTGAAAAAAATAAAAAGGTAAATTCTGGCGGATTGGCTAAAAAGAAAAAAAAGTTAAAAGGTTTTTAAATACAATTAAATTGTTCAAAAATAAGTTTAAAAACATATAATTGAAATTTCTCAAAAAAAAATGCGAAAATAAAAATTATTTATTTATTTTTGAGAAGAATTTCAAAATAGAAAACTCGTTTTAGTTAATTATAAATCAGAATAATAAAATAAAAGGAACAATGAATATTCCACAAAATTTGAAATACACAAAAGACCATGAGTGGTTAAAAGTAGAAGGTTCGGAAGCTTATGTTGGTATTACTGACTTTGCACAAGGCGAATTGGGCGACATCGTATTTGTAGAAATAGAAACCGAAGGCGAAACGCTCGAGAAAGAAGCTACCTTTGGAACTATTGAAGCCGTAAAAACGGTTTCGGACTTATTCATGCCAGTTTCAGGTAAAATTATAGAAGTAAATCCACTTCTTGCCGACAAACCCGAAGCTGTAAACAAAGACGCTTATGGCGAAGGCTGGATGGTAAAAATTGAATTGACCGACGAGTCGCAATTAGACGAACTGCTTACTGCCGAGCAATATGAAGCTCTTTTGTAGTTTTTTTTAGGAACGAATGAAAAACAACTTATAACGGCGTTGCAAGTTCAATTTTGCATTCTCACTTACAAGAGTAAGCTCGAAAGCAAAGCCGAACTTGCGCCTTGTTCTAAATTATTTTTGATTCGTTCCTTAATACAAAAAAACAATGCAATTTTCCAAAAAAACAAAGGTTTTAGGAAAATTGCATTTTTTTTGATATTTCAAAATACTAAAAAACAACTACGTTTTTTTTATTTACTTACTTCAACTACTCCTTTTATCTCTGGAATATAAGCTTTTAGAGTGCGTTCTACTCCTGCATGAATTGTTTGGGTTTTGTGAGGGCAGCCATTGCAAGCACCTTCGAGCTCTACACAAACTTCCATATCGTCAGTTAGTCCCACTAAACTAATATCACCTCCATCGGCTTGTAAATAAGGACGAATCTGCTCAAGAACTACATTTATTTTTCTGAGAATTTCTTGTTTGTTTTCCATTTGCTTTTCTTTATAAATTTGATGGCGTAACTTGATAGTAACTGAAATTGAATAATTTTAGCGAGCTTTTTGAAAAAGCTATCTATTTGTTACGCCATCAAATAATTGAATGTTAATGAGTGCCGCAGCCGGCAGTATCTGTTATTTCTACCTTTTTGGTAGGCGCAAGCTTTGCATTTCGCTCTTCGATACGCTGAATTAAGTTCTCTGTTAGTTTTTCAAATTCTTCGGCAATAATCGATTTCGACAAAATAGCAGGTTGCCCATCGTCAGAACCTTCTCTAATGCTTTGAACCAAAGGAATTTGTCCCAACAAAGGCAAATCATATCTAAAAGCCAAATCTTTCACGCCATTTTTGCCGAAAATATAATATTTGTTTTCGGGAAGCTCTTCGGGCGTAAACCAAGCCATATTTTCGATAAGCCCTAAAATAGGAACTTCTATCTTATTGGCTCTAAACATGCTAATTCCCTTAATTGCATCAGCAACAGCTACATCTTGTGGAGTGCTTACGATTACGGCTCCCGTAACAGGAACTGCCTGAACCATAGTTAAGTGAATGTCGCCAGTTCCGGGTGGAAGGTCGATTAACAAATAATCTAATTCGCCCCAAAGCCCTTCGCTAATTAATTGATTAAGAGCACTTGTAGCCATTGCACCACGCCAAATCAATGCGTCTTCGGGTTTTACAAAAAAGCCAATAGAAAGCATTTTTACGCCAAACTTTTCGATAGGAACGATAAAGTCCTTGTTGTCAATACGTTCTATAACAGGTCTTGCACCTTCTACACCAAACATTTTGGGCATTGAAGGACCATAAACGTCTGCATCGATTAAACCAACTTTAGCACCGGTTTTTGCCAAACCAATAGCTAAATTGGTAGTCATAGTTGATTTTCCTACACCACCTTTACCCGAAGCAATGGCAATAATATTCTTAACACCGGGCAAAACTGTTTTTTGTTCGGGTTTTTGGTCTATTCTACCTACACTAACTTTGGAAGTGGCAAGAACATCAACTAAAATGTCCGTTTTCAAATACAATTCGATAGCTTCTTTGCAAGCTTTCTTCATCGATTTTTTGAAAGGATTGTTAAACTGAGGAAAAAGAAGGCTAAAGCTTATTTTCTCGTCAGTTATTTGAATATTTTCTACCATGCCAAGTGATACAATATCCTGCTTTTTCTCAGGAAAGCTCACTTGTTTCAAGGCTTCCAATACTTGTTCTTTACTGAATGCCATATTGTTTGTTTATTTGGAGTTTATTTAAAACGAATTTAGTTAAACCTATTTTAATGCAAAATAAACGGTTTCTGTTTTGTTCTTTGATTGAAAAAAAAGAGTTTAACCCCCATTAAAATATGTATTTTATCAAAATCGCCTTATTTTTATTTAGTTTAAATAAAGTACAAATATACAAACTTTTTATAAAATCAAAAGAATATTTTATTATTTTTATAAAAAAAATAAAATGAAGTTTTATTGGGATTAATAATCAAACAAAAAAGTCAACTAGCAAAGAAAAAAAGCATCAAATCAAAAAAAAAAATGTATATTTGCAGTACTAAAACGAAACAAAAAAAATAAACAAATGTATCTTGCCCCGCTTAATTACGATCGCTATTTTAAAAAAGTTTTTTCGGATTTGAAAATTGCGAAACGCTTTTTAGAAGATTTCTTGGATATTGAAATTCAAGAGATTGAGCTCTTGCCTGTAAAAAAAGCAATAACCGACCAAGCACGGTTTGTAGAATTTGATTTCAGGTGCAAAATAGATGATAACTACGTGATTATAGATATGCAACAGTGGTACAAAGCCGATGTTGTGAAGCGCTTTTATTTATACAATTCACTCAATACCTCTTTGCAATTAGAAAATTTATCGACCAAATTCATAGAACTTCCAGAGCAAAAGGTCAAAGAAGTAAAGGATTACAGCACACTTACTCCAGTTATTACGCTTATTTGGTTTGTTCAAGAAACATTCAATTTTACCGACGATTATATTTCGTACACATTAACACCCGAAAATATATCAGCCTTTATGCGCGATATTAAACTTTGGGGAAATCCTGAAATTGAAAAAATATTACAAGAACGCGAGAAACTTTTGGCTATTTTAGATAACAATACTAAAAATTTACGTTGGTTTCAAGAAAATAAGTTGATTTATGTATTTCAAAAAAATGTAGTAAAGAATCCAAATTTCTCGAAATACAAAGATTGGTTTGAATTTGCAGATAAAACATTGAATAAGTTAAATGATAAATTTGCTTATAATAAATTTGAAAACGATGCTATTTTTAAAGAAATCATTAACCGACTAAAAACAGAAATAGAAAGCGACGAAGAAATCCGCTACATCAACGACTACGACGAATATATGCAAAAAGTGTTTCGCTACGAGGACGCAATTCGCAACGAAGGCATTGCCGAAGGCACAAGCAAAGGAAGAAAAGAAGCCGAAGACGAGCTAAAACCCATGATAGAAGCGGAACGCCAACAAAAAGAACAAGCCGAACTGCAAGCTCTGCAAGAAAAGCAAAAATTAATACAAACTGTTGTATTTTTAAAAAGCTTAGGCATTGATAATAAAATAATAAGTCAAAAAACTGGGCTTTTGATAGATGAGATAGAAAAATTATAAGGGAAATGACATTTCAAAGAAAGCTAGAAAGTGTTTTGCTATTTAAAATAACCTTTTTTTTTAAGTTTCTAGTTTATCAACAATTTAACGGTAGGTATTTAATTTGTATTTTTTTTGCTCATTTTTGTTTTGAAATTTAGATTTTTAGTTGTATTTTTGAAAATGTTTTAATTGGACTCTTTCTCTATGCAAATTCTAATTACTCATTACTAAAGATTTATGTGCTAATAAACAAAAAATCGTTTGCAATTGATGACAAAATATTCTCTCTATATAGTACTTCTATTCGTTTTGCACTTTTTTTTAGGTTCAACTAAATATATTAATACAATTGATAGTAAACCATTTGAAGATACTATTCGGCAAAAAGTGCAGTTCGTTATGGAAGAAAAACAATTGAGCTTCACTCTCAATATGGAAAAAGAAACTTTTTTGCTAAAAACCTATTCAAAACAAAACAAAACAGCACAACTTTTTTATACCGACACTATTGTTAATAAGATTACAACTTTTGAGGTAAACAATGTTTCTTTTGTGGTGGAATTGTACAAAGACAAAACCAAAATTTTTTCGGGAAAGCTAGACAAGGCTTCGGATTTGAAACCGTTTTACTCGCACAACTATTCGTACATAACAAGTAGCAATGCGCCGGTTTTAAAAAAATACTTGCCACAACATAATTTGTACGTATTCGATTTAGATTTAGGCAACCAAATTATTTATTTTGTGATGAATGCGCAAGGAAAAGTGGCTCACATTGGAAAAGGAGCTTTCTTGACTCAAAAAAACAATTTTATAGCCTCACTTCACGAAATATACAGCATAAAAAAGGGTAGTGTATTAAATTTTCACGACTATTACCTTTCTAAGTTCAAAAACACGGACTATGAGCTGGAGTCTTATTTTGAAATACTTACCGATTCTACTTTTATGCTTACCTATTTCTACGAAACCAATTTTTACAATGATTTACGCAACAACTTGCTCATTTTAAACGATAAATTTGAAATAATAAAACAAACAACCATTCAAAAATGCCCTGATACTAATTTTGAGTTTAAGCTTTTTGACAATTTCCTTACTTTTTTTAGTGCTAAATTTGAAAGAATTTGGCTTTATTCCATTAGAGAAAACAAATTTAACATTATTATTCCCGATTGCGATTGTGTGCACACCGAGTCGGGCAATGTAATGCCTGAAAATAAAGAGCAGAATGAAACAAACTTAATGCTTATTCGTGAAGAACAAAAAAAACATCAGAATACCATTTTATTTATTTCATATTGCCCCAAGCATACGACCTATTCTTTCCAGATAGACACCTTGAATAAAAAAATAATGAGCTGCCAGGTAAATCAATTTAGGCAATAATAAATTTACTTTTATTGGTGTAAAAATTTCCTTTATTTTATTACAAAGGGTTATCGGGCTTTAGCTCAAACTAGTTACATTTAGCTAAAGTCCGTCTTTTTTATTATTTCTACTATTCTATCTCTTTTTATTTATAGCTAAAAGTGCTTCCGCTCAAAAATTCGCGAAGAATAGAAGTAGGCGGAATTTCGTTTTGCTTCTTTACTATGGGTTTGAAGTACGAAAGAAATTTCAACAACCTTTGAGCTTCAGAGTATTCAGCTTCTTTTTCGGGAATTGCTTTCAAAAGAGGTTCGGCATAAGACTTTAAAACGCCAAGCTCGTAAATCAGAGCGGAGTTGAAAATAATATCGGCTTCTTCTTGAAAAGGGAAGATGTATTTATCCTCGCCACGTCTTACGCTGCTCCAGCGTTTGATGGTTTCGATGGCAGAGTAATTTCTATATTGAGCATCGCGAATCATGCGGCGTAGCAATCGGTTGTCGGTTGTGGGGATTCTATTGTGCGAGTCAATTCCTAGTTGTGTAAGTGCCGAAATGTAAATCTTAAACTTGTAATTGCTATCTATTTTTTCCGACAGTTTAGGGTTCAAGGCATGAATACCTTCTACAATTACAATATGTTCGTCGCTAATTTTAAGTTTTTTGCCATCGTAAAAACGCTCTCCGGTTTCAAACGAAAAAGAAGGAAGCGAAACCTCTTTGCCATTAATCAAATCGTTGAAGTTTTGAGTAAAAAGTTCTACATCTAAGGCTTCTAAGGCTTCAAAATCGTATTCGCCATGCTCATCTTTGGGCGTGTCCACACGGTTTACAAAATAATTGTCGAGCGAAATTTGAATAGGCTTAAAGCCTTCAATCATAAGTTGGATAGCCAAACGCTTGGCAAAGGTAGTTTTTCCCGACGAGGAAGGTCCTGCAATCAGAATCATCTTCTTGGGGTGTTTTGAGTCCTTAATCATGTCGGCAATGCGTGCCAATTTTTTTTCGTGTAGCGATTCGGCTATTTTTATTAGTTCCCCTTCTTTTCCGTTGGTAACAATTTCATTCATCTTGCCAATATCTTCAACATCAATTATTTTGCACCAAATTTTGTACTCTTGAAAAATATCAAACAGCTTGCGTTCTTCTCTAATGGGTTGCAAAACATTAGGATTGGCTTGCTGTGGTAAGCGAAGCAACATGCCATCGTAATATTTCACAAGGTCAAACACTTTCAAATACCCTGTGGAAGGAACCAAATAACCATAAAAATAATCTACCTGATTGTCGAGAAAATAAACCGAAGTATATAAAGTAGGACAATACTGAAAAAGTTTTTCTTTTTCTAAGAAATTATTTTCTCTAAACAGCTTCAAAACTTCTGTTACCGGAAGCTCTCTATTCTCGAAAGGAATATCTAATTCTATTATTTGCCGCATTCGTGTTTCAATATCCGAAACTACCTGCAAATTAAATTCGCCACCTAGATTATCTATTTCGCAATAAAAACCCTTTGATATAGAATGTTGAATGCGCAAACTAGCATCGGGATATAAGTCCTTAACTGCTTTCATTAGTACAAACGACAGGCTGCGTTTGTACATACGCATACCATCGATGTTGGTTATGTCAAAAAATTCAACTATCTTAGGTTTAAATATTTCATAGTTCAACTCTTCTATTTCGTTGTTTACGCGTGCACCAATGATAGGAAATCGAAGTTTAATATCTTGGTCTTTAATTATTTCGTGCAAACTAGTGCCCAATGGATATTGTTTAGCAATACCAGTTGTCAAACAATGTATTTCTTTTTGTTTTTTAGACATAATTTATTCCTTTTAATTACAACGTAATGCTTTATTGATTGGTTGTTTGATTGATACAATGACCCCAAGTCATCAAAAAATGGTAGTTGGCGTTGCTTTTTTGCTGGGTTCAAGGCACAATTGTTTCAAAACCACACATGTTCTTTTTTTTACACAAAGTTTCAATTTCGCACATTTGCCCACAAAAAAAGCAATGAACAATCTATGCGATAAGCCTTATTAAATTTATTCATTATCATTATTTAGTAATTCTTCATCTAGTTCTGATACTAAAAATTGAAGTTCGTTATCCGAAATATTTTCATATTCGGATTTATCGTAAATTGTTAGCATTCCAACAATTTTTGTATTTTCTTCTTTTTGTTTTATTCTTACTACAACATTTGTTATTATTCTAACTCCACCGCTTTTACCTTTTCCTTTACTTTTTACTGCTATTTTAATTTTATAACAATCATTTCCTAATGAAATTCCAAGTTCTGGATTTTCGTATAATTGCCTTTCTAAATCTTGTAACTCAGATTTTAAAGAATTATATTTTTTCAACAATCGTTTAGCCTTATTACGAAAGTTTTTTGAAGTTAAGACTTTAATATTCATTTAAAAACTCTGATAAAGTTACTTCTTTTGATTTTCCTTTTTCAACATCAATTAAATCTAAAAAACCAAGTTTTAATTCGCTTTTAAGTGCCAATAATTCTTTAAGTTTGGAATATTCTGATATTAAATTATTCCATTCGTTATAAGGAATTTGAACGGCAGTTTTTATTCCTTTTTCGTTTGTTAAGTATTGAATATTATACGGTATAAGCATCGTTTTAAATTTTATGTAAAGATACAAAAATAGTTTAAATTATTTTTATTAAGTAATTGTTTGAATTTAGTTTATATTATTTGGGTTTGTTTATAAACTCAATATAACTAGCACCGTCCTTTAGGGCGGTGAAAAGAAACAGTTGAAGATTTGGGCTTTAGCCCTTACTCTAAGATTTTGGGCTAAAGCCCAGATATACATTTGTTTATTTACTACGGCATAAATGCCGTAGCTAGTTATAAAAGCTAGTTCTGACAGAAAATTTTATGCTGATTAATATAAACTAATTTCAAACATTTACTTATTGTTTGAATTTAGTTTATATTAATTAGTGTTTAAAAGAAAACTACGCAAAAATCGGTTCAACTGGCTTGTCCGGTTTTATAGATAAACCCTTAATCTAAAATAGAAATCACTTAATGCTATATTGATACGATGACTTAAAGTCATCGTATCAATTAGCATCAGTTTCGTTTAGTTTCCAAAATAAGGCGCACCCATTTGAGTCATTTTTGTTTTCAGTGGGTTTAGCTTATCGGTTACTAGCGTATTGAATAAAGCAACTTGCTTAGCGTAAAGCTTCTCTACTATTGCCAACTGTTCTTTTTGTGTAGTAGTAACATCTGAGGTCGAATTTGAATTAGCCCACATTGCTACATCTAATCTATCAAAGATAGAAGGCTCTTGATTCTCTTGTCGAGTGCTTAGTGTTGCGTTTCCTCTGAAAGCTTCGCTTATGAGTGCGAGCTGTTGCTCTATTTCTTTGGCGGCTTGGTGCATTTCATTGGTAGCACTTGGCATTTGCATCAAGGCTTGGCGCATTTTGCGTATTAGCTGCAAACTTGAACCTACTTCGCTATTGGTAGCCATTACCTTGCGCGAAAGTTCGGCAGTATTTTGATTGAATGCCACTACTGCATTGATGTCTTTAGCCGGAAGGCTTGTATTGTGAAGTTGTTTTATTTCAAAACTTTCTTTCACACCTAAATCGGTTATTATACCTTCTACTACTTTGGCTATGCTTACTGAGTATGTACCCGGAGCAACTCTAATGCCCGAAGTGTAAGCGGGCTTGTCCCATTTCCTTATTTCGTTTATAGGGCGAGTAGAAGCATAAGTAGCGTCCCAGTTTAGTTGTTGAATGCCTTTGCTTGCATCAGCGGTAAGGTTTTTCTTCTTTGTCTTCGGCTACCAAATCGTCAAGCTTTGGATATACAATATCTACTTTGTCTTTTTCGGCTTTCTTTTCGGCATCTTTTCTTTTTTCGCGCTTGGTTTTAATCTCCTCGTTGAAGTAAAAAGTTATCTTTGCACCTATTGCGGGGTTCTTTACTCTATAATAATCGGCACCTTGTCCGTATTTAGAATCGCGCTGATTGAAAACCAAAGCATCTTTTACAGGAAACAGGAATACATTCTTTTTCAAATTCTCGTCGGAAAGCATACGAAGCGGCGAATAATTTTCTAAAATATAAATACCTCTACCAAAAGTAGCAATAACCAAATCGGTTTCTCTTTTTTGGATTTTAATATCCATTACCGGAATGGTTGGCAAGCCCGATTTCATTTGTATCCATTCTTTGCCGCCGTTGTTGGTAAAGAAAATACCAAACTCTGTACCTACAAACAATAGGTTTGGGTCTTTGAAATCTTCGGCAATGGTATAAACCGAACCATTTTGTGGTAGGTTGGCAACTAAATTCTTCCAAGTCTTGCCTTTGTCGTCCGATTTTAGAAGCATAGGTTTTAGATTGTTTAATTTGCGACCATCGAAAGCAGCATACACCACATTTTCGTTGTGTTGCGAAGCCAAAAGGCACGAAACGTAAGTCATTTCGGGCACTCCAGCAAAAGAACTGTATTTAGTCCACGATTCGCCGCCGTTTTCGCTTATTTGTATCAAACCATCATCGGTGCCAGCATAGAGCAAGCCTTCTTTGAGTGGCGACTCGTCGAGCGAAACGATAGCTCCGAAAAGAGAAGTAGAACCATTTTTAGCCACAGCATCGGGAAACTGCACTTTGCCCATAACTTTGAGGTTGTTGCGGTCTATTTGAGCCGAAAGGTCGGGGCTTACTACTTTCCAAGAGTTGCCTCTGTCGTCGCTTCTAAATAACTTGTTGGCAGCAAAATACAAACGTGTGTTTGAATGTGGGCTAATGATGAGTGGAGAGTTCCAATTCCAGCGATACGCTTCGCCTTCGGGTTCGGCAGGTTTTATTTGCATGGTTTCGCCGCTAAGTTTGTCGTAGCGCACGGCGTAACCGTATTGTGCTTCGGCATACACTATGTTTGGGTTTTTGGGGTCTATTTGCGAAAAGAAACCATCGCCTCCGTTGGTTGGAAACCAATCGGCATTGGTTACACCATCGGCATCAATGGTTTGCGAAGGTCCTCCCATTGAGTTATTGTCTTGCGTGCCACCATAAACAAAATAAAATGGCTCGGCATTATCTACCGCTACTCTGTAAAACTGTGTTACAGGCAAGTTGGGAATGTGTCGCCAAGTTTGCCCAAGGTCGTAACTTTCGTAAATACCACCATCGCCACCAATGAGCAAATGCTGCGTATCGTTGGGGTTTATCCAAAGAGCGTGGTCATCAACGTGTCTGTCGCCAAGTGCAAGGTTAGTCCATGTTTTGCCACCGTCAGAAGAATAACGTGAATAAGTATCTACCGAAAAGATTTTGTTTTCGTCTTTGGGGTCGGCAAATAAGCGGTTGTAATATTGCGGACTCGACGAAACGTAATCGCTCATCTTTGACCAACTAGCTCCGTGGTCGGTAGAACGGTAAGTTCCGCCTTTGTATTCGGGAAGTTCTATGATAGCAAACACGTTGGCAGGATTAACCGGCGAAAGCGTAAGCCCAATGCGTCCTACATCGCCCGAAGGCAAACCGTTGGTAAGTTTGTTCCATGTTTTTCCGGCATCGGTACTTTTGTAAATAGCTGAGCCAGGTCCACCGTCTATGAGCGTGAAAACGTGTCGGCGGCGTTGGTAACTAGCCGCATAAAGCACATCGGGGTTGTTTGGGTCGATTAGAATATCGGTAACTCCCGTATTTTCGTCTATTTTCAATATCTGTTCCCATGTTTCGCCGTTGTTGGTGCTTTTGTAAAGCCCTCTTTCGCCGCCTTCGCCCCAAAGTGGACCTTGTGCAGCTACATAAATGTGCGAGTTGCGTGGGTCAATGGCTATTCTACCAATGTGTTCGGTATTTTTAAGCCCCATATTTTTGAAAGTTTTGCCACCATCGTCGGAACGATAAACGCCATCGCCGTAGCCAATAGCCCGTTGGCTGTTGTATTCGCCCGTTGCTACCCAAACAGTGTTTGAGTTGCGTGGGTCAAGTTCCACATCGGCAATGGAGTACGAACCATAGTTGTCGAATATAGGCGACCAAGTAATGCCATGGTTTGTGGTTTTCCATACATTGCCCGAAGCTACGGCAACATAATACTCGCTGTGGTTGTTGGGATTAACTGCAAAATCGGCAATCCTGCCCGATGCCATTGCTGGACCTATGCTTCTGAATTTTAACGCGCTAATGGTAGAGGAATTTAGCAGTTTTTCTTCTTTGGTTTCGTTCTTTGCCTCTGTTTTCTTATCTTTTTGTGCCCAAAGCAGTTGAAGGCTGCACAAATAAACAAGTAGCAATAAGAGAGTTACTTTTTTCATACGAATTTGTTTTAAGCTCGGTTTTGTAGTAAATAGTCTGGTTTGGTTTTGT
>JFJP01037505.1_pt1 | contig 26962 bp, 26 predicted proteins | sample 431651 | NCBI WGS metagenome assembly JFJP01 (sample SAMN02602958, study PRJNA72255) | Microbial mat metagenome, whole genome shotgun sequencing project. | biome: fresh water; feature: sink hole; material: water; isolation source: purple microbial (photo- and chemosynthetic) mats found in...
AGGTTGAAGTGTTTTTGTGTCAAATGCTTTTTCGCTGACACCGATTGTACTTAATCCACCTAACCACTCAGCAGCAACTACAATTGAGCAAACCAAAACACCCAAATTCCTTCCGGCAATTAAGTAATCAGATGATGATTTTGATGCAATTTTTTTTGTTAGAAAGGAAACACCAATAACAATCATAAAATAGCAAATAACTACCCATATATAAGGATTTGAAAGAATTAAGGCCATATAGTCTTTTATTATTGTTCCTGAAATCGAATGGCAAATTAAAGAAAAGAATTTTAAATACTGATTTTTTTATGAAATCATGAGCATTTTTTTAATTTTTTCAATATTCCTTTAAATCCATAAACAATTTTTATGAAATATCCGTTCTATTTGTATCTTTACAGCAACTAAAAAATTAAAACAACCGCCACAAAGGATGCTCTGGCATGCGGATGGGAGTTCCGCCGGTTTAAAAGGGCCCGGGAAATTACCCGGGCCTGTTTATTTTAATTATTAACTTCCCGAAATATGATCTATCCACTCATTATCGGTAATATAATAACCTCTCATTAAATTAGCTGTGAGACAAGAATGAACAGGTATTATTCCAATGAGTTCGCCAATTTTTAATTTTTGGATTAGATCCATATCCGCGATTATTGTACCATGTTCTTGAGTGAGCTTAGTTAAATAATAATTTTTATCAGGTTTTTGCCAACCTTTTTCTGTAAGAAAAACCAGCTGACCATATATTTTTAAACCATCAATTGTTATATATTCTTTTGAAAAATGAATTGCTCCGCCATGAATAATTATCTCGTTTCTTTCAGCATGAATTGCAACAATAGGACAAGCCAAACAAACTGCTATTTTATCAAAGTCGCATGAACCTAAATAATGTTGCATTAAATCATAAAAAACAAAATTACCAGGACGAATTTCATCAGCCCACGAAAAATCGGTTACTACACTGCACGAGGGAGTATCACCAATGGATAAAATTAATTCTGGGTAATCTGAAATATAATTGTTTTTAAGAATATTCAGGTCATTTATCGATTCAGAATAAATCTGATTGATATTATCTTTGTTTTTTGCATTGTACGTGTTTCCAAAATGAGATAAGAATCCCGCGAAATGAAGCTTTGATGAGTTTTTGCTTACATCCAAAATTTGGTTAATTAATTTGTAATTAGATACATCAATTCCTGTACGATGATATCCTGCATCAATTTTAATGTAGTACTTAACCTGAAATTTTAGTTTTTTTTCAAGAAAAAGGATCGAATCTAAGTTTTCAACCGTAAGGTTCAATTGTATTTCTTCAGCCAAATTATTAATTCCTTCTATTTCTCGAATATTTACCGGAAATGCTATCGTTATATCTTTCCAATTATTGCGTGCAAAATACTCTGCCATCTGAACCGATGAAACAGTAATTTTATTGATGTTGAATTTCCTAAACCAATCACCAATAGCTGCAGATTGATGTGTTTTAAAATGTGGCCTGAAAATAATATTGTTTGCTTTTGCTTTTTCCGACATCTGCCTGATATTCTTCAAACAAATATCTTTATTAAGAAGTAGGGTAGGAGAAACAATTTTATTAAGATTCATGTATTGGTTATTGAAGTGGAATTATTCGATCAAGCCTAATTTTTTTGCCCTTTTTTCCCAATTTCTTTTGGCTTGTACCTGCATATCTTCAATGTTATCGAATTCATCCATTATTTCGGTTCCCAGTAAGGTTTCAATAATATCTTCCATGGTTACAATTCCAACCATTTCGCCATATTCACCTACCACTAATGCAATATGCTCTTTCTTGCCAATAAGTCGGTAGAATAAACGTATAATAGGCATTTGTTCATTTACTACCATTATATTTCTGATTATTGAACTTAAAGGTGAATCATTCTTATTTTCAATTAAATTTTGCATTAAATCGTCTTTAAGAATATAACCGGTAATATTATCAGTATTTCCTTTATAAATTGGGATTCTCGAGAAGCGTATTTTATCATATTTTTCAAAGAAATTCTGGATAGTAATATCTTCCGGAGCGGTAAGTACAATAGTACGCGGAGTCATTATGCTTTCAACCTGAATATTATTAAATACCATTAAATTAGTTAGGATTTTTGATTCTTCTTCTTTGAAAATTCCATCTCTTATCCCTATTTCGGCCATTGCTTTAAATTCTGAGCGGCTTAAAACAGTTTGATGTTTATCCTTTTTAAGTGCCCTCGTAACAGTTCTTGCAAGCGCTATTATAGGAAAAAATGGAGAATAAATCATAATATTTAGCATCAGAGGAACATATGGTGCGAGTTTTTTCCAATATGTGGCTCCTAATGTTTTAGGCACTATCTCCGAAAAGATAAGGATGGTAAGTGTAAGTACACCAGAAATTATAGTTAGATACTCATTGCCCCATACGCGCTGAGCCTGAACACCTACACCTACTGCACCAATCGTATTTGCAATAGTATTTATGGTTAAAATAGCTGCAAGCGGAGTATCAATCTGTTCTTTAAACTTTTTTAAAGATTTTGCATATGCTTTATTTTCATTAATTTTTCCACCAATAAAACTAGGTGTAATACTTAAAAGAGTGGCTTCAAGTATGGAACAAATAAATGAAGTAAAAATGGTTAATAGAAAATATAAAATTAGTAATCCCATTGATTTTTATGATTATTTAGCAAAAGTAAACTAAATTATGATTTGTAAAAATTATTATGTTTTATGTATTCATAAACCTGCGACGGTAAAAAGTACTGAATATTCTTTCCATTTTTAATTGATTCTCGAATAAAACTTGACGAAATCTCTATTAATGGAGCATTTACCAATCGTATATTTTTGTATTCGGAATACTTTCCTAATCCTGAACCTGGCCTTGGATAAACATATAATTGATAGTTTTTTAAGATTTCTTCATAGTTTTTCCATTTATGAAATGATTCCAGATTGTCTGAACCTAATATAAGAATAAATTCTTTTAAAGGATTCTTTTCTCCTAGATAAGTCAATGTATCAATTGTATATGATGGTTTTGGTAGTCGAAATTCAATATCGGATGCACTCATTTTTGTATTTACTCCAATAGCCATTTCAACCATTTTAATCCGATCATATTCGCTGGCAAGACTGTTTTTTGTTTTAAATGGATTTTGTGGACTTACAATCATCCATAATTCATCCAGATCAGTAAATTCGAGCATATAATTAGCAATCGCAAGATGACCTATATGAATTGGATTAAAGGATCCAAAGAAAAGCCCGGTTTTCATCAAAATCAGATTATTTTTTTTCTATAAACTCATTTACTTTATTTGTGGCATCAGCAATGGCTTTTTCAAGCACATCATTTAAAATTATAACATCAAACTGTTTGGCATAATCAAGTTCATTTTTCGCTTTTGCAATTCGTACTTCAATATCCTCATTGCTATCTGTAGATCTTAACCGTAGCCTTTTTTCCAGTTCTTCTACACTGGGAGGCAATACAAAAAAAGCAAGAGATTCATTTGGATACATCCTGCGAATATTTAAGCCACCAACCACATCAACATCAAAAACTACATGATTGCCTTTTTCCCAAATTCGTGTTACTTCACTTTTTAGGGTTCCGTAAAATCGGTTTTTATATACCTCTTCCCACTCTACAAATTCATGATGGGCAATTTTTTGTTTGAAATCATCAACAGTTAAAAAATAATAATCCTTCCCATTTGTTTCGTTGTTTCGGATTGGACGACTGGTTGCTGAAATCGAGAACTCAAGGTTCGGCATTTTTTTAAGCAAGCTTTGAACGATGGTAGTTTTACCGGCACCCGAGGGAGCCGAAAATATGAACATCTTACCTTTCATGGCTTATAAAATATTTAATACTTGTTCTTTGATTTTCTCCAATTCGTCTTTCATATGTACTACTATTTTCTGAATATCCGAATCGTTAGCTTTAGATCCTAATGTATTAATTTCCCGACCAATTTCCTGTGTAATAAAACCAAGTTTTTTTCCCGATGGTTCAATGTCATCCATTACCTCCTTAAAATATTTGCAATGATTTGATAATCGAGCTTTCTCTTCAGAGATATCAATTTTCTCGAGATAATAAATAATTTCCTGCTCAAACCGATTTTTATCAATATCCTTTTCATCTAGCCATGCACGGAGATTTTCTTTAAGTTTAATCTTTAACTTCTCTATTCGTGCTTTTTCGAATGGAATAACATCGTTTTTATATTGTTCAATTAAATCAATTCGGCTGTTAAATTCACTTTTTAACTGATTTCCATCTTGAATTCTGAATTGATCAACTTGTTTTATTGCTTGCAGAATGGTTTGAAGAATAAGCTGCCACTCATTTTCATTTATTTCTTCACGCTCTGAATTTAATGTATCAGGCAGGCGCATAGCAATCTGCAATAGCTGTTCTGAATTAGATATATTCAGTTCTTTTGCAAGTGGTATAAGTTGATCAATATAACTTTTTACAACTGAAGCATTAATCGTTGTAGCTTTATTTCCACTCGTATATTCGTAGTATAAAACAAATTCAATTTTACCCCTTTGCAATATTTTCGAAAGCTCGTTTCTAATTTCAAGCTCTTTTTCACGGTACATTCCGGGTATTTTTGCATATATATCAAGGGATTTGCTGTTTAAGGTTTTAATCTCAACAATTACTTTCTTATCCGAAAGTTCACATTCGGCTTTCCCAAAGCCTGTCATTGATTTTATCATATTCTTATAGATGTAGTATGAACAAAGGTAAGAAAATTAGTTAAATACTTTATCGAACTTATTACCATAAACTTATATCTAAATAACTGTTTTCCTCTTCCAGTTTCCTGTTTTATAATAAATATAAGATAAGGTAACCCCAACGCACCATCCTATAGGTATTGCCCACCATATACCAATTTCTCCGAATCGTTGACTTAATATCCATGCTGTTGGAATACGGATTATCCACAACGCAATAAGCGAAATAAACATAGGTATTAAAGTATCACCTGCACCACGCATTACTCCAGCAATAACAAACATGGATGAAAAAACTATATAAAACGCACCAACAATTATCAGATATTCTTTTCCAATACGAATAACCTCTGGATCATTTGTGAAAAGTCTTACAATATAGTTACCAAAAATCAAAACCACAGCTGATACTATTATTGATATTATTGATGACATTTTAAGTGTTGCGATAAAACCCGCCCTTACTCTATCAATCTTTTTAGCACCAATATTTTGCCCAACAAATGATGATAAAGCTGCTGAAAAGTTCATTGCAGGCATTGATGCCAGCGAATCGATTCGGGTTGCAACAGAATATGCCGCAATTACATTGGTTCCAAATCGGTTAACAATACTTACCAAAGCCATCATTCCTAGTGCAACAAAGGTTTGTTGTATTCCAGTGGGTAATCCAATTCGTATGCTTTTATAAAAAATTTCCCAATCAAAACTTAAATCTTTAAAACTGAACTGAATTATTTTATGTGTTCGGTTTAAATAAATTACTGCAGTTACAAACGCTCCTCCCTGTGCAATTACTGTTGCAACGGCAACTCCGGCAATACCCCATTTAAATACCAAAACAAATAATAAATCTAAAATGATATTTACCAAAGTGGCAATTATCATAAAATATAAAGGTGTTTTTGAATCACCCAACCCTCTTAAAATTGCGCTAATACCATTAAATCCAAACGAAACAATAATACCTCCCATAAAGATATTGAAGTATAGTTTTGCCTGAGGCATAATTTCTTCGGGCAGTTGAAGTAACCTGAATAAATCTTCGCTAAAATAAATGGATACAATGCTTACGACTATGGAAGCAATAAAAAGAAAGATAAACAGCGTATTAATGGTTCTTTTAACTTTTTCAATATCTTTAGCTCCAAAGTACTGAGCAATAACAATTGTACTTCCGGTTGCTATACCTATTAATAGGGAAAGAAAAGCAAATATTATCGGAAATGATGCTCCAACGGCTGCCAAAGCCTCCTTTCCAATAAATTGCCCAACAACGATACTATCAACAACATTATAAAGCTGCTGAAATACGTTGCCTAATAACATTGGCATTGCAAATTTGAGAATTAGCGAACTTTCTTTTCCTACGGTTAAATCTTTCATCGGGTAATAAAAACTGTGCAAAACTGAGTAAAAATAAATGAGTATCAAAATTTATTCATATTTTTAATAACTTAATTGTCACTACATTTGATTATTAATTAATAACAAATAGAATGCGATTACGATTTTTAATATTCCTATTCATTTTTGCTATGATAACAGGTTCTAAATGTGATAATGACAAATCAATTACTTTCTGCGGAATAAAAGACCCAGTAAATAATATTGATTGGTTAAAAGAAAGAGTAGAAAACTCAGAGAAAATAGAAGTAATGAAATTTATTTATAACGAATCCGAATATATGGCCATTACTCCTTGTCCTGGTTGTCCCGATAGTATGACCGAGATTTTTGATTGCCAAGGTAACAGATTTTGCACTATTGGCGGGATTACCGGAAGAAATACCTGCCCAACTGATTTTTTAGAAAAATCCGAAAAGCAACTTGTCTTAAAAATTGATTATAAATAATATAATTTGTAATTTTCGATATTACCTCTGAAAGAACATTCAAATATTTTTCTAAAAATAAAAGGAGATTTGATTATGAAAAAACTATTTCTTTTAAGTATTATTCTTTTTGCATTTAATATTTCTATTTTTTCTCAAATTGAAAATGTTGCAAAAGAGATTCTAACTGCCTATAAAAATAAAGATGCTGAACTATTAAAGAAAAACGCATCCGGTATGTTATTAATGGCCATTTCTCCTGCTTATTTTACCGATCCATCTTTAAAGGAAGATATTCAATCTGTAGAAAACTGGAATGGGGAAATAAAAGAAATTCGTTATCAGGTTAACGATATGATGGGCAAAAAAATCTATATGGCAACTGCTCATTATGCCGATATACCAGGCAAGGCTGATATTTATGCGGTTCTGCTTTCCAGCACAGATGGTAAAAAATGGATTATGTTCGCAAGTGGACTTGGTAAACTATCAAAAACTGAATTTGATGAAATGAGTAAGGAAATCCCCGTATCTGTAGCAAAAACTGAAAATAAGCCATCAAAAATTTATTCTATCGAAATGGCTAATGGTGATGCATTTGATAAGGTATCCATGGAAAAAATGGTTGAGTGCTTCAGTAAACTCAACGATGATAATTTTTTTATTACAATGACATGTAACGATGATTTTATTCAGGCATCATATTCAGACAAAGGATTTGCAGCAGAATACAGCGAAAAAGGGGTAAGATTTGTTGCAACAGAAGTTCTTTCCAAAGAACAAACAATAGCTCTTTTCAAAAAATATTTTCAGAATACAGAAGATTGGAAAACCGGAATTAACTGGAAAAAGGATTAGCTTAAAAATAATTTTCTTGGTTAAGTAATCATTTAATGAGCTATACTTTGACTAAATTACTAATTAAAAGTATTTCAATAGTGGTAGCATCTTTTGGATTATTTTCTTGTTATTCAGAATTTCTATCTATTGATTACGAGGTACATTATGGAGCTGTTTGGAATAACGAAAAAAGCTGTGTTGCATTAGTTGCATCGAAAAAAGCATATAGAAATGCTAAAGGATTGGCCCGTTTTCCTGATGGAGGAGAGCCAAAATACCTTGTAAATAAAATGGGTCTGTATATTTTCGATCCAGCCAAATTGCAATTATCCGAACTTATTGACTTTGGTGAACTAGTTGATTGGCAGGGTTCTTCAATATCAAAATGGCATGTGAGTTTGGCATTTACTGATTCCATTATTTATTATACCATTTCTCCAATAACCGAATGGAATTGGTACATTTCTAAGGCAAAATCAGATAAACAAATAAAACAAATTGAATTCCTTCAACAAAAATTCAGCAAATCATATTCATTTAATCTTAAAGAAAAAAATAGTATTGAAATTGATTCCAGTTTATTTGGGATGGAATATCAGAAATGCATAGTCTCAAATAAAATCGAAATTGCTGAATTGAATTCTTATTTATCAAAAATTCCACTCTCTGATTGGAGTTTATTAGTGAAAAACATCTATCCGAAAAGTGAAAAAGAGTATATAAATGAGGTTATTTACGGTTATAATAAGTCTATAAAAACAAGACGAGCTGTAATTGAACAAATTATTGCCAATAAAAGTAAACAAGAAATAGAAGACATTCTTAAAAAGATTTACAAACACAGCAACAGCCTTAATGGATTAAGGAAAAAGGAATACGATTTTTATATAAAAGAAACTTATGAAAGGATTAAAGCATTATTATAAACCGTTTTGCTTTATTTTGATTGGATTCTTTGCAATAAATATAGCAAAATCTCAGGAAAAGATACAGTGGAATGAAATAATTCTGTTGGATGCACCACCTCATTATGGTATGACTAATATTGATGAACAAAATCCAAATTATCCGCCATCTAACCTTTTTGATGGAGACTTACGTACATGTTGGGTAACTGGTTCAGAACATGAAATAGATCCTTCTTTATATGTTAAGTTACCTGAATTAAATAATTGGATTATAAATATTTTTCCGGGTTACGGTAAAAGTAGTGATTTGTATTTAAAAAATGCACGGCCACGAAAAGTTAGATTATCTGTTTTTATTGCCATTAATCCTGATGGTGGTTTTGTTACTGAAATTGCAACCGTTTACAAGGTTCTTGAGTTTTATAAAAAAATTGATGTAGAATTAAAGGATAGTTTTGGGATACATTCAATACCTCTCGATTTTCAAACAATGGAATTAACTGGTTTTATCGAGAATGCTGAAAGAGAATTTATTACATCTTTTAATCATGGAATAAATAAAAAATGTCTGATCCTAAAACTAGAAGTTGTTGATATATGGAAAGGTACCCATTTTAATGATATTTGTATATCAGAACTATTCTTTAACAACACTTTTGTTACATTCAATCCATTAACTATTAACCAAATAACAAATGTTTATATCAATAATGAAGAAAATGCATTACTTATTGATGATAGTGAAGGAATTGGTTCAGTTGTATATCAGGACAAAGAATCTGTTCTGCAACTAGTTGAAGTTTCGCAGAATAATAAATGGGCAATACTTATATCAATGCCATCAGATATCGAAGGCAGAGCCGAAACTTTTTACTTGCTGGTTGACTTAATAAACAAGAAAGTTGTTAATAATGAACTCGAACAATGCTTAGGAAATTACTCTTCAGGCAGTGTACTGTTTTTTGAAGAAAAAGGAATTGGCCCTGTGTTTTTAATATATAATTTTGAAAATTCAATTGAACTAAAGTAGAAATAGAATAAAAATTAAAAAAGTGGTAAATAGAAGTTATTTACCACTTTTTAAATATAAAAACATCAATTATGCTCTCTCTAATTCAACAGTAAAGTGACGCATAATAGGAGCTTCGCTAAGAATTCGAAATCCTTTGGTAATTTTATCACGACGATCAAACACATTTTTTAATGCTACAGCAATAACATCCATATGGTTATTGGTGTAAACTCTTCGAGGGATTGCAAGTCTCAGAAATTCAAGCTTTGGATAGCGATTTTCACGGGTTACTGGATCTCGATCCGCAAGTAAAGTACCAATTTCTACACCACGAATACCTGCTTCAAGATAAAGCTCAATTGCCAGTGTTTGAGCTCTGCACTGCTCTTTCGGAATATTTGGAAGAACCTTATTTGCATCAACAAAAATGGCATGACCTCCAGATGGTGACTGGAAAGGAATTCCAAATTCTTTTAGCCTATTACCCAGATATTCAACTTGTTTAATTCTGGTTTCAAGGTAATTAAACTCAGTTCCTTCATCAAGACCAACAGCAAGAGCATTCATATCACGACCCGACATTCCTCCATACGTAATATATCCTTCAAACATAATATTAAAAACAGTGGCTTTTTTAAATAATTCTTCGCTACGCATAGCAATAAAACCTCCCATATTTACAATAGCATCTTTCTTACTGCTCATGGTCATTGCATCGGTGTAGGAGAACATCTCACGAACAATCTCTTTAATCGATTTATTCTCATATCCTTTCTCTCTAATCTTGATGAAATAGGCGTTTTCGGCAAATCTGGCAGAATCGAAAACAACCATCTTACCATATTTCTGAGCAATTTTATATGTTTCTTTTAGGCATTCCATTGAAACGGGTTGACCTCCAGCGGTATTATTTGTTATGGTAACAATCACAAAAGGAACTTTGCTCGCATGCTCAGCAAGAAATTGATCAAGTTTATTCGTATCAACATTTCCTTTAAAAGGATGATACAGTTCTGTATCTGAGGCTTCATCAATTGTACAATCAACCGCGTGAGCTTTTCTGAACTCAATATGCCCTTTTGTTGTATCAAAATGTGAGTTCCCAGGAACATAATCACCTTCTTTAACTAAAACCGAGAAAAGCACATTTTCTGCAGCTCTTCCCTGGTGAGTAGGAAGAAAATAATTAAAATCTAAAATGTTTTTTATCGCATTTTTTAAATTGTAATATGATGATGCTCCAGCATAACTTTCATCACCGATCATCATAGCAGACCATTGTTTATCACTCATGGCTCCGGTTCCTGAGTCGGTCAGTAAATCGATAAAAACCTGGTCACTTTTCAGATTAAATAAATTATATTTTGCTACTTTAATCCATTGTTCGCGTTCTTCGCGTGTACTTCTGCGGATGGTTTCAACCATCTTAATTTTGTATGATTCTGCAAATGGAAGTTCCATATGTTTTGATTTTTAAATTTTATAATAAATAATTAGTTTAACGCTTTTATAAGCGTGATTTTTGATTTAAGAAAAAATGAGGCAAAAAGAATCTCTTTTCTTAATGTTTAAGAAGATATATTTGGCAGAAAATAATATGTTGAAAGGCGTTTTCATCCAACTTATTATTAAAAATTTTGCTACAAATATACTTGTTTCTTAAATCTAAAACAAAAAACAATATTTTTGTATCATAAATTTTAAGGGTTTCATATTTTTAAAGAGGTATGATTATGCGTAGATTATTAGCGATATGGATTATTTTGGTTATTTCAATATTAACCTCTTTTGCTCAGATTAATGATGCCGATAGCGCAGAGTATAATGCTTTTCAGGATACTATAAAAATGATAATTGGGGATGAAATGTATGTTGATAGCTTGGTTGAATTATCAAAAATAAATGCAAAGATAGATTCAGTTAATTTAAGAGATTCACTTCAGAGGATTCGTGATAATCAGAAAATTATTAATTTACATCACCAATTTAACAGTACATATTCGGATGAGATCAATAAATCAGAGAAAAGTGACACACTGCAGTTTCTTATCAATAAAATTAATTACTTTATTACAAAAGATTCTCTTATTGCTTCCGACTCGGTTTTTAATGCATTAAAAAAACTTCAGCTATATATTGAAAATAGAGATATCTCTTCAGAATTGCATTTTCTTACCATAAAAAGTAACCATCCGGATTTTCCAACAGTACCAAATGACAATTACACCGGTATGCTTAATGATACAATTAATAATGCATTACAATATATACTCGATTTTTTGTTAAAGGATTCTATAAATTTAACTTTCAGAAACAAAAACAATGAGAAAGATTTCTTTTATTCTGAAACAGGGGTTTCTGATTCAATTCATATAAAACTTTATGATCAGCGAGGCGAGTTTGTTTTGTTATGGATAAAGAAAACATCTGATAATATTTTTGATTTATATCTCGAAGATGGGGTTTATCTTCAGAAAGCCAAGCATAGAGCAGCCATACAAAGAGAGATTAAAACAAACCAGACTGAAATCGCGCTTAAAGAGATTAGGCGGGTAAATCTTGTTCTTCCATTATGGACATATACAGGAAGTATTGACATGAATTTTAGCCAGAGTTACCTTTCCGATTGGGCTGCCGGTGGCGAAAATAGTCTGTCAGCATTATCAGTTTTAAGATATAGCATAGATTTAGTATATGGAAAAAGAATTTGGGATAACGATATAGAATATAAACTTGGATATTTGAAAGCAGGAGATGGACCATTGCAAAAAAACGATGATAAGTTCGAACTAAATTCAAAATATGGCCATTCTGCATTTAACAATTGGTACTATAGCTTTTTATTTAATTTTAAAACTCAATTTTTTACTGGATACGATTATCCTAAAGATGCTGACCCGGTTCCTATTTCTGGTTTTTTATCTCCAGCTACCGTTGTTTTTTCTTTAGGTCTTGATTATAAACCAAATAAAAATCTTACCATATTGCTTTCTCCTTTAACTTCAAAGTTTACATTCTTCAGTGATACAGCTGCATATGATCAAACCCGATTTGGTATTGATGACAATAAAAAAAGCAAGCAGGAAATTGGAGCTTATATAAAGCTTTTATCTAAAATGAGTTTAAGAAAAGATATTTTCCTCGAAAACAGAGTAACTCTTTTTACTAACTATGTTGATAATCCCCAAAATATTGATATCGATTGGGAAGCGCTATTAAATTTTGAATTAAATGAATACTTTAAGTTCACATTTAATACTCATTTTATTTATGATGATGATATTGATATTCCGGTTTACGAAAAAATAAATGGTGTAAAAACTAAAGTTGGAGTTACAAAGAAACTTCAATGGAAGGAAGTATTTATGATAGGATTTACCTATAAAATATTTCACTAGCAAGCAATTTATCTTTTCCGATCGATAAAAAACTTAGCTATTATCATTCCTGATGCAACTGTTCCACCAATAGCTATCCCAAGATAGGCATCAGTAGTGCTATTCGAAACAAAATTATCAGGATTATTTGCCAAAATTAAAACCCCTGTAGCAACTAATAAACCTCCTGCAACATAGAGCATCAAGTAATCGTTTTTTTTCTTTCTTTTAATCAAACTTTCATGAATTAAAAGCTGATTGCTTTCCAGATTTACTAATTGTAATTGAAATAGCTGATAATTTTGATTTATTTGCAAATCATTTGCAAAAATATCTTTCGTTATAACAGAGTTTTCAGGTTTTTTATCAGGTTCAATAGCGGATACTGGTTGTATAAAAACGAAGAATAATAAAGAAATAAATAGTAAATTAATTTTTCCCATTGCTAACTTTTTGATCTGTTTTGCCTTTTATACATACTTTAATAAAAAGGGTTTCAATTTTTCAAAGATATAAAATAACATAATACTCATAATAATAAACTATTAAAATATTATTATTCAGTATTTATCGACTCTAAATTAATAAAAATAGTTTATTTTACTTCATTATTAATTGAATTTAATAATATATTCAACATTGAATTATAATTTTTTAATTTAAAAAAGCTAAGGAAAACCTAATCCTTAGCCCAAATCTCAAACAATTAAAGGTAATTATATTTCTATTGTGTTTCCTGTTTTATTTGGTAAGGGTTTTGTTTTCTGCTTAATTTCAGGGTACATTTCTTTAAGATATTGGTTTCTAAGTGAATCCATTTCATGCATCATCTCTTCAAATCGAAACATTTCTCTTTCAAATTGCTGCATAAAATAATCATTATCAAAAAAATGCTGCTGAAAACTACTATCCATCTCAAAAAAATGATTGAATGGTTTTTGCATTAAATCAAATCCATTATCGAAAAAGTAGGGTCTGAAATTGTTAAAAATACTATCCATATTTAATATTTCTAATTTACCATTGGGAAAAGTATAAATATATCTATACGTGGAATCATAACGAATTATGTTTCCATTTTTGTCATATTCCTTATCAACCTTGATATCAACTTTTGGATTAACGAGAATTGTGTCAGGTGCAAAAAGATTAGATTTATTATCAAAAAAATTGCTTTTGGGTTTGGTTATTGCAAAAATTGAAACTACACCTAAAATGAGCAAAATGCTTATGGCTAAACTATATTTTTTCATAACAACCTCCTTTTTTTAATGTTATTATAAAAAAGTATTTCAGATTATTTTGTTTTGTTATTATAATTCGATTTCCACCATTTATAAAATTCAGTTTCAGATAAAATTTCCTCACCAAATTGTTGTTCATAAATTTCTTTTTCGGCTTCTGTAATATGACGCTGTGTTACTTTCAGATTCCAGTCATTTCTTACAGGGATGTAATAACCTCCCAGGATATTATGAGCCGGTATGAAAAATGAATCGTTCGACATATTTTTAATGTTTTGATAATTTTTAAATAATCAAATAACTGCTTAATTTAAATACTGTTTTTCAAAAAGCGTACCAATGGTTTTATAATGAGATGATTATGACAAAATGACAATCCTTTACAAAATGTAAATATCAAAAATTAATTCTGTAATAGTAAATACTGCAAAAATCACACTGGCTATTCCATTGGTAGTAAAAAAAGCAACATTTACTTTACTTAGATCATCGGATTTAACTAAAGTATGCTGGTATAATAAAAGTCCAATAAAAAACGTGCTACCTAACCAGTATAATAATCCGAAATGAGCATAATATCCGGCATAAATAATCAAAAGGGCCGATAGTACATGCAATATGGATGATACCTGCAGAGCTCCTTTGTGTCCAAAAAATACAGGGAATGATTTTAATTCTTCCTCTTTATCAAAATCAAGATCTTGCAATGCATAAATAATATCGAATCCACTAACCCAAAGCAAAACAACAAAGGAATATAAAATAGGTAACAGAGCAAACTCTCCAGTAACTGCTAAATATGCGCCAATTGGAGCTAATGATAATCCCAATCCTAATATAAGATGGCAAAGTGCGGTAAACTTCTTGGTAATGCTATAACCCAGTATGACTAATAAAGCAACTGGTGATAAACGAAATGTTAACTGGTTTATAAAATAAGTGGTTACAATAAAAAAGATTGAATTTATTATAACAAATATAAGGGCAGATTTAGCTTTGATTATACCTGAAGGTATCTCTCTTATTGATGTGCGTGGGTTTTTTATATCAATTTCACGGTCAATAAAACGATTAAAAGCCATAGCAGCATTGCGGGCAAAAACCATACATAGTATAACAAAAACAAGCAATTTCCAGTCAAAACTTGCATCTGTTTGATGAATGGCCAAGAAATAACCAATCAATGCAAATGGCATGGCAAAAATGGTGTGACTGAATTTAACCAACGAAAAGTAATTGTTAACTTTAGTTTTAGTTTTTTTATACATGATTTGTGGTTTAAAGAGAAGCTAATTTTTCTTTGTAAATAGAATAATTCTCCTCATCGTAGCATACAAAAAAAACCTTGTCAATTTTTTTGTTTTTCTTTAAAAACTCTACTGTTGTTCGGATAGCAATACCAGCAGCCATAATTTTCGGGAAACGGTAAACTCCCGTACTAATATTTGGAAAAGCAATGGTTTTAATTTTGTTATCAATTGCTAGTTTCAGGCTGTTTTTATAGCAGTTTGCCAATAATTCAGATTCATTTGCCATTCCATCTCGATAAATGGGTCCAACAGTATGAATTACATATTTTGCTTGTAGATTATATCCTTTTGTGATTTTGGCTTTACCTGTTTCGCATCCATTAAGCAATTCACACTCATTAAGCAGCTCATGTCCTGCCGCGCGATGAATAGCACCATCGACACCACCACCACCCAATAAACTTCTGTTGGCTGCATTCACAATAGCATCAACATTCATCTTTGTTATGTCGCCTTGAACTAGCTCAATTCGGTCAGTCATTTTACCTGATTTTTGCGTCAAGTTCTTTTTCAAAAACATGGATAAAACTCTCCATTATTTTATCAATCTGTTTATCTGTAAGTGTTTTTGTCTCGTCTTGCAAGATAAAACTGATAGCATATGATTTTTTATCAATGCCAATTTTTTCTCCTTCGAAAACATCAAATAAAGAAACTTTCTTTAGTAATTTTCTTTCTGAATTGAAAGCTAGTTCTTTTATTCTGCCAAATTGAACATCCTTATTAAGCAATAATGCTAAATCTCTTCGTACCTCTGGATATTTTGGCAATTCAGCAAAACGAATATGATGTTTTGCAATGATTTTTAATATGTTGGTCCAAGAAAAATCGGCATAATAAACTGTATTCTCAAGATCGAATTTTTTGGCTAGTTTCTTATTTAAAATTCCAAACTCAATAATTGATTTTTCATTATAAATATAACTTAATCCTTCAGAAAAAATGTCATTATTTATTGAGTTTACAACTGCCTTATTGATATCAAAACCCAATCTTTCAAGAATATTTTCAACGTAGGATTTCAGTAGATAAAAACTGGTAGGTTCTTCTTTTATAATCCAGCTTTCTTCTGTTTTATTCCCAGATAAGAAAAGTGAAAGATGAAACTCCTCATTGTAATTTTTTAAAGGATTTTCATTCTTGCCTTCTTTTAAATTATAAACATTGCCAAACTCGTAAAGTTTTAGGTCTTTATTTCTACGATTTTTATTGTATTCAATAGTCTCTAAACCTCCAAATAGCAATGTCTGGCGCATTACATTAAGATCCTGACTAAGCGCATTTACGATATAAACCAGGTTTGCCGGTTTAAAAGATTCCGAATCGTTGTAATAATAGGCTTTGGTTAACGAATTGCACATAATTTCGCTAAAGCCATTATTCGATAACATGTCTGAAATAATATTCTGAATCTTTTCTTTGTCGGGATATTGAATATAAGACAAACTCGAGTTAACATGCTCCGAAATTTCAACATTGTTGTAACCGTAAATACGAAGAATTTCTTCAATCACATCCACTCCTCGTGTTACATCAACACGGTAGGTTGGAATCTCGAGTATTAGTTTCTCCTGATCTTCCGAAACTATTTTAATATCAAGCGATGTAAGTATCTGTTTTACATTTGATTTTTCAATTTCCTTACCTATTAATCGCTTTAAGTTTTTAAATGTAAGTTCAACATTGCATTCGTTAATCTTATTCGGATATACATCGATAATTTCAGAAGAGATTTCACCGCCTGCAATTTCTTTGATTAATAATGCAGCACGTTTAAGAGCATAAACTGTAATATTGGGATCACTGCCGCGCTCAAAACGGAACGATGCATCGGTGTGCAATCCATGTCGTTTTGCTGTTTTTCGAATGTAAACCGAATTAAAGTGAGCACTCTCAATAAATACATTTTTTGTATTCTCGGTAACGCCTGATTCTATTCCACCAAAAACACCTGCAATACACATTCCTTTATTGGCATTGCAAATCATAAGGTCTTCGCCAGATAATTTTCGTTCCTGTTCGTCGAGTGTTAGAAATTGGGTTCCTTCCTTCAGGGTTTTTATGATAACTTTTTTTCCTTCTATTTTATCTGCATCGAAAAAATGAAGTGGCTGGCCTGTTTCATGTAACACAAAATTCGAAATATCAACCAGGTTATTTATTGGTTTTAAACCGATTGCCTTAAGTCTGTTTTGCAACCATAGGGGAGATGGTTCAATTTTTACATTGGTGACGGTAACACCTGTATATCGAGGACATGCTTCCAGATTTTCTAATTCGATTTCAATTTTAAGTTTGTTATTATCAATTTTAAATTGATCAACCGATGGTTGTAGCAAATTTATTTTTTGCGATTGACTTAAAAATGCAACCACATCGCGGGCTGTTCCTATATGCGAAGCACCATCAATACGGTTTGGAGTAATTCCTATTTCAAATACAGTATCCGATTCGATATTAAAATATTCTTTTGCTGGTGTACCTATAACTGCTTTTTCATCAAGAACCATTATTCCAGCATGTGATGATCCCAAACCAATCTCATCTTCGGCACAAATCATTCCTTCCGATACTTCGCCACGCATTTTGGTTTTTGAGATTACAATTTCCTTATCACCAAAAAACAATTTTGTTCCTTCGGTCGCCACAACTACTTTTTGTCCCTCGGCTACATTGGGTGCTCCACAAACAATGGGTAACTCGCGACCATTCCCAACATCAACAGTGGTACAGGTTAATTTATCAGCATTGGGGTGCTTTTTGCATGATGTAACCTTACCAATTACAAGCCCTTCTAATCCACCTTTTACGGATTCGAATTTTTCAACATTTTCAACTTCGAGACCTGTATTTATTAAAATTTTGGCAATTTCGTCGGGTTGTAATTCAGTATCGATATAGGTTTTTAGCCAGTTGTATGAGATTTTCATAATTCTTTATTTTCTGATTTCTGTTGAACGAATTGCAAAAATATAAAAAAATAGGCACTAAAATAAATTAGACCTATCAAACAATTAAAGCTGTTCGAAAGATTAGTTTTTACTATGGTAATTCTTTTCCAGTCGATGCATTATAAATTTTATACCATAACTCTAATGGCATATCAATATGTAAAGCCTCAACAGCATTTTTTATCCGGTCAATTTTACCCGATCCAACAATTGGCAAAATAGAACTGGGATGTTTTAGAATCCAACTATAAATTGTTTTATCAACTGAATCAATTTTTAGTTCTTTTGAGACTTTTAGAAGTGCATCACTTAACCTTTTACTCCGTTCATCGAATGGTTTAAACAATCTGCCTCCTGCTAATGGCGACCATGCCAATGGTTTTATTCGTTCCTTTAAAAAGAAATCCATATTCCCATTTTCAAAATGCTCTAAACAATAAGGCGAAATTTCAACCTGGTTTGTTACCAGTTTATCATCCAAATATGAATTCAACATTTCAAATTGCAATGGACTAAAGTTTGAAACACCGAAATGCAGTACTTTTCCTGTTTTCTTTAATTCAGAAAATGCCTTTGCCACTTCGTCAGGATTGAAGAATGGAGCAGGGCGATGCAATAATAGCAAATCGATATAATCGGTACCAAAGTTTTTTAATGAGTTATTAACGGACAAAATAATGTGGTCATAACCATAATCGTAATGTTTTACTTTTCTTTCAGGATATTTATCTGAAATGAGTTTAATTCCACATTTGGTAATAATCTGAATATGTTGTCGAAGTTCCTTTTTAAGTTTTATCGCATCACCAAATAATTCTTCACATGAGTAATTTCCGTAAATATCAGCATGATCAAAACTGGTTATTCCTAATTCGATTATTTGCTGGGTTAATGCTAATAGTTGCTGATTGCTGAGTTTCCATTCAGCAAGCCTCCAATTGCCATGAATTATTCTCGATAATTCTAAATCATTTGTTAGTTTGATTCCTTGCATAAAAAATTAGTTTTACAAATACGAAAATACGCATAAATCGGAATTATTTTCATTTTGCAAAAACTTTAAAGGAATTGAATATCTTTGCATTTATATAAAAAGTTGATGGAGGTTAAGATGAATAAGCCTTTGATTTTAGTAACAAACGACGATGGAGTAAATGCTAAAGGTATAGCAGCTTTGGTTGAAATAGTAAAACCTTTTGGCGATGTATTTGTTGTTGCCCCTTTGCATGGAAACTCAGGTATGTCGCATGCAATTACGGTAAAAGTTCCGATCCGATACAAAAAAATTAAGGAAATTGATAATGTTACAGTTTATGGATGTAGTGGAACGCCTGTTGATTCAGTAAAATTGGCCATGAGTGAAATTTTATTCCGCAAACCTGATTTGATTGTTTCAGGTATTAATCATGGTTCAAATGCTTCGGTTAGTGTTATATATTCTGGTACAATGGCTGCAGTGATAGAAGGTTGCATTTATGGTATTCCTTCAATCGGTTTTTCGCTACTTGATTATTCGCCCGATGCAGAATTTAGTCCTGTTATTGATCATGGCAAAAAGATAGTCGAAAATGTGCTAAAAAATGGATTGTCGAAAGGCACTTGCCTGAATGTAAATTTCCCTGCAATACCTAAGCACGAAATCAAAGGTGTTCGAATATGTCGCCAGGCTAAGGGGATGTGGAAAGAGGAATTTGATAAACGACTTGATCCACGCAATGGTGAATACTTTTGGCTTGTAGGATATTTTGAAAATACCGAAAATGGAGCTACTGACACCGATGAATGGGCATTAGCTAATAATTACATTTCAATTGTACCTGTTGAAATAGATTTTACAGATTACGATAAGATTGACGAACTAAAAAAATGGAATTATGAGATCTAAATTTGATTCTCTACCACTGGGATTAATCCTCGGAATAATTGCTCCTATTATTACCATGTTAATAGTTTACTTCTTAAAATTTGACTTGTATAAAGTTGATGAGCTTTTAAATTATCTAGTTGCAAAACAGGTGTTTACAAAGATTGTTAGCTTGTGTGTTATTCCTAATCTGGTTCTTTTTTTTATTTTTATCCGAAAAAATTACTTGTATTCTGCACGCGGAGTGTTGATGGCAACAATACTGTTTGCTGCATTTGTGTTTATTACCAAGTTCGCATTTTAATATGAGATATTATATCATTGCAGGAGAAGCCTCAGGCGATTTACATGGGTCAAATCTAATGAAAGGATTGAATATGGTCGATCCTAATCCTGAATATCGTTTTTGGGGTGGTGATTTAATGCAAGCTCAGGGAGGATTTCTGGTGAAACATTACCGCGAAACAGCCATAATGGGCTTTATCGAAGTGCTGATTAACATTCGAAAAATTAGCAGATTCTTTAAGGAATGCAAAAGCGATATCCTTCAATATAACCCTGATGTTTTAATTCTTATTGATTACCCGGGATTTAACCTTAGAATGGCCGAATTTGCCAAAGCTAACGGAATAAAAACGTATTATTATATCTCACCTAAAATTTGGGCATGGAAAGAATCACGTATTAAAAAGATTAAAGCATTTGTCGACAAGATGTTCGTGATTTTCCCATTTGAAGTCGACTACTTCAAGAAATTTGATTACCCTGTTAATTATGCCGGAAATCCATTGCTCGATGCTGTGCAAGAAAAAATTGATGATCAAGGTAGTTTCCAAAAATTTGTCGATGAAAATGGATTAGGTAATAAGCCTATTATTTCTATACTCGCTGGTAGCCGCAAACAGGAAATTCATCGAAACCTGAGAATAATGCTTCAGATAATTCCTAATTACAAAAATCACCAGTTTGTTTTGGCGGCTGCACCATCAATTGAACCTGAGTTTTACAATAATTATATTCGTGGACATCAAATAAAAGTTGTTTATAATCAAACATATGATACGCTGAAGTTCTCTTCTGCAGCTCTTGTAACATCCGGTACTGCAACTCTCGAAACCGCATTGTTTAATGTTCCACAAGTGGTATGCTATAGAGCTAGTCACTTATCTTATCTGGTTGCTAAAATGCTGGTAAAAATTAAATTTATTTCGTTGGTTAACTTGATAATGGATAGCGAGGTAGTTAAAGAACTAATTCATTTCGATGTTACACCAGCAAAAATAAATAAAGAGCTTGATCTACTACTTTTTGACGAAAATTACCGTAATAAAATGCTAAATAATTACCAGCAATTAAGAGAGAGACTTGGTGGTACAGGAGCATCCGAAAGAGTTGCAAGATTGATCTATAATTATCTTCAATAATTTTTACTCTAATTTTATAAGTTGTTGACGTGCTCTGTCATTTGTATAGATGATTGAATCAGGATTTCCTTTATAATAAATATTTCCAGAATTATTTATACTTATAGTTAGTTCTTTTGTTGCATGAATATAACAATCACCAATACTTTCAGTTTCAATCATCACATTTTCGGAAACAAATTCATCTGCTTTTAAGATTGCTGATGCTCTTACCCAGGAACTAAAATTTCGTGCTGATCCTTTTAATTCAATAAAGGCACCAGATATTCCCGCATTAACAAAATAAAAATTATCGCATTTAACCATTAAATAGATATCAGCATAATCTATAATTGAAAATACTTCTAACTGAGGAGTTATTAATGTATCAACTGATTGTATCATAGACGATTCGCTCAAATACAGATATAACAATTTAGTAACCGAAATATGCAATTTAATTTTTTCATAATCTCTACTCCATTGTGCAGTATTTTCATTAGAAACTGAAAGCTTACCGTCCAATACCTTATATTTTATCCCTGGTAACAAATTACCTCCTCCTTCAATGCTTAGTTTACAAGTGGTATCCTGGTACAAATACACATCAAAAATATCATTTATAAATATTTCTGTAAACTCATCAATTTGAACCTCTATGCGATTAATATCTCCGGAATTCATAAAAGTACTATCGCAACTTAATGTAGCAATTATGAAGGTTAGTATGAAATATTTGCGTTTCATCTTATTAAGTTATTCATTTTCAGTTATACCAAATAAATCATTTTGCAAGTATTGAGTAACCTACTCCCCATTCAATAAAACTTGCGATCGCGTAATGCGATTTCAATGTCATGCTTATATTCCATTTTTTATTAATTGCATAACGTAAGCCTGTTCTGGTATAAAAAAATGCTTCTGTTTCAACAGGTGCATATAAATAAACCCCAAGCTGAACTGTGAATGTCATTTTATTCATAATTGCATCATGCAAAACATGAATACCAACCTGGTATAAATCTGAATTAATAATGTCATTTTTATCTTTGTTTTCAGAGAATTGTCTATTGGTTGCATCAAAAAATACATCTGTACCAACACCCCATGCACCTTTTAAACTGTATCTTCGATTGTAATCAAAAACCAGAGATGAAGCTAAATAAGTTCCAACAGTGTAATGGTTAATTGATTTTGCACCACCAGATAATGTAATTAAAAAGTTGTTTTTTGATTCTATTTCTGGCAAATCAATTATTTCTTTAATATGATAATCAGAATTAAACTGATAAGCTAATCCTATGGAAGCGGATAGAATATTAAGTCCATAATTTGGTTGCTGAACATTTCCATTCGATACATGGGTAAATCGGATATTATTTGTTAATCCAAAATTTCTGCTTAATACAATGTATGAGTTTAAACTAAAATCAATGTAAATATTAAAATGTGTTCCGATGGCCAGATTTTTATAATTCGTATTAATATCAAAATGATTTGTAACATAAGCTGCACCTACTGCTATTTGATAAGTAATTTTTGATCCACTTGGAGTGCTGAAAAATGGTATTTTAGTAAAGCCATAAAGTGCATTCGTATAGCCAAATACCTCATTATTTCCAAGATTCGAACGATAAAAACCTAATCCGTAATCAGGATATCTGAACAACTGATTCCAGTATTTTTTACCACTTGTCGATTTTACAAATTTGATATCAAGAGTCCGAATATGATCTTCGAGCAAATATCTGATTGAACTATGATGAGGCATTATTGATCCATACCCATAATCGGCTTCAAAATATGTATTCTCTGAAAGTGAAATAATCCCTTGTCCCACTCCGAACAAGGGTAGAATCAATGCAATTATGAAAATTATTTTGCGTTTACTTACCATTAACTATTTTGAAAAGAAAAAACAAAAATAAGGAATGATTTATAATATCAATGAACATTGGTTAATATTAAAATAAGCAGATTGCAACAGGTAATCGTATTATTGTATTTTGAATCTTGATATTAAAATTTAAATTTGTGTTCGATAAAACTAAACCGATATATGTATACACTCTTGAAAAAGGAAATGAGTAGTTTTTTTAGTTCGATTACCGGATATGTTGTTATTATTGTTTTTTTGCTGATTAACAGTATGTTTATTTGGATTTTTCCGGGATCTAACAATGTGCTTGATAGTGGATATGCATCATTGGATGCACTATTTGTGATTTCACCATGGATTTTTCTCTTTCTTGTTCCTGCAATTACCATGCGAATGTTTACCGATGAGAAAAAATCTGGAACGATTGAAACACTCTTTACGCGGCCCATAACAGATCTTAAAATTGTTTCAGCTAAAAGTTTGGCCGCTTTTATACTTGTTTTGTTTTCTCTGTTACCAACCCTGATTTACTTTTTTTCGGTTTATAAGCTTGGAAATCCAGTAGGAAGCATTGATATTGGTGGAACTTGGGGTTCGTATATCGGACTGTTTTTTTTGGCTGCCATTTACATTTCGATAGGAATATTTGCTTCATCCATTACAGATAATCAGATTGTAGCTTTTATTATAGGTATGTTTTTATGTTTTATTATGTTTATGGGTTTTGATTATTTAAGTGAACTCGCAGTTTTTAGTAAGATTGATAATTCTATTATAAATCTTGGTATAAACGAACATTATAAATCACTTAGCAGGGGCGTTGTCGATAGCCGCGATATACTATATTTTATTAGTGTAGCAGTTATTTTCACATTGCTAACAAAACTGGTTCTTCAAAGTAGAAAATGGTAATTATATCTTTTAATCTCAATGAGTAAGAATAATAAAAAACAACATATAATTCAGCTTTTATTCGCCATCGCAATAATTATCCTTATTAATTATATTGCAGGTTATATTTATTTTCGAATCGATTTAACAACAGATAAGCGATATACAATATCAGAACCATCCAAAAAAGTAATTAAAGAGCTAAATGATATTGTTTACATTGAAATTTATCTGGATGGCGATATGCCTATTGCTTTTCAGCGAATGCGAAAGTCACTTTTAGAGTTAATGGACGAATTCAGAGTCATTGCTGGTGATAACATAAAATACTCCTTTATTAATCCATCAAAATCATCAGACCAATCGAAACGAAATGCAATATATCAGGAGCTTTATGATCGTGGATTAAACCCAACCAATGTAAAAGACCGTGATAGGGAAGGAGGAATAGCTGAGAAAGTACTATTTCCGGGTGCTATCGTTTCTTTTCAGGGAAATGAAGTGCCGTTAAATTTATTAATAAATAACCCGGGATTTTCTGCCGAAGTTAATCTCAATAACTCTATTCAGAGCTTAGAATATAGTTTTATTGATGCAATCCGTAAAATTACTGCTACTGAACGTAAGAGAATTGCTTTTATCGAAGGCCAGGGCGAATTAGATGAATATCAAACGGGTGATATTACTCGCGAATTATCGGGATATTATGATATCGACAGGGTTACAATTAAGGAGTTTGTTACTATTCTCGATCCATATGAAGCAATTATTATTGCAGGCCCAACAGATTCGTATTCTGAAAAAAGCAAATTTATTATTGATCAGTACCTTATGCGTGGTGGCAAAATATTATGGTTTATTGATGAAGTAAAAGTTGATGTTGACAGTCTTTCAGCAGGCAGCACAACATTTGCATTGTATAATGATGCAAATATTGATGATCAGCTTTTTAAATATGGAGTGCGCATAAACCCAACTATTATTCAGGATATGCAATGTGCAATTATACCCGTAAATACAGCAATTTCAGGTGCTCAACCAAAGTTTGCTCCTGCACCTTGGATATATCATCCCTTATTGGGGGCTTCTTCAAATCATCCGGTAACACGCAACCTAAATATGATTAAATCTGAGTTTCCTAGCGTTATCGATACTGTTGGACAAAATCCGAACATAAAAAAGGAGTTTATTTTATTTTCATCTCAAAACTCCAGATTATTAAATGTTCCCGCCTTAATTAGCCTCGAACAAATAAAGGACGAAATCGATCCTTACTCATTTAATCAACCTTATCAACCTGTTGCAGTAGTGCTTGATGGCGTATTTGAGTCAGTTTTTAAAAATAGGATAATTACAGAATATACTGCAGGACAACCATTTGAGTATCTCGAAAAAAGTTTATCTACAAAAATGATTGTTGTCTCTGATGCAGATATTATTCGCAACGAAGTTAGAACTCGTGCTGACGGTATATTTTTGTCACCACTTGGATACGACAGATATTCAAAGCAAACCTATGGAAATAAAGATCTGGTGATGAATATGGTGCATTATCTTGTCGATAAGGACGGTATTATTAATCTTCGCTCTCGTGAAATTACACTTCGACTACTTGATAAGAATAAAACACTTAATCAGCGCCTAAAATGGCAGCTTATTAATACCTTATTACCTCTTGTGTTAATTATTATTTTTGGTTTAACGTGGAATTATCTGAGACGAAGAAAGTATAGCTGATTTTATCACTTTAATTCAATTTCAAATTAACTTTTATGCGAAAGTATTTATTTTATATAGTAGTTCTGATTTTATTGCTTATGTTGGCTATTGTTTTCTTTTTTTCTAATTCGTCTGGTAATTTAAATCTAAAAAGTAGCCGTTTTTCTGTCGAAAATATCGATCAAATTGTTGAGATACGTATCCTGGATGAGGTAAGTCAAATCATACTTACAAAAGAAAATGAACAATGGACTGTAAATAAAAAATTTCTTACGAAAGAACAAATCATTGGAAATTTCTTAATGGCGCTTAATCGAATAGAAATTCAATATCCTGTTTCAAAAGCAGAAAAAGTGCAAATTGCATCGTTGCTAAAGAAAGAAGGTATTAAGGTTAAGGTAATAAAAAATCGATTTAGTAAACATAATTTCTTGGTAAGTAAACCATCCATGAGTAAAGATAAAACCTATATGATGATGATCAATTCTTCCGAACCCTATGTTGTAAAAATACCTGGATTTAAAGCTCAGGTTTCACAGCTTTTTATTACTGACGAGAACTTTTGGCGCAACAAGATGATATTTAATTATTTACCACAAAACATCAGTACAATTACTGTTGAATATCCACAGATTCCTGAAAAATCATTTATAATTAAAAATTTTAACGATGGATCATTTGCACTTATAAATAATAAGAACCAGCCCGAAACTGATTTTAATGTTGAAAATGTTGCAAGATATTTTACTTACTTTCAGAACATTCAATTTGAGGAGGTACTATCCGATTGGCCTAAAGAAAAAAAAGATTCTGTTTTAAAGAGTGCGCCTTATATCCATATTACTGTTAATGATATAAATGGTGTTAATAGCAGTATTAAAATTTTCCAGAAAAATTCTGATAGCGGAATAGATGATTTTGGTGATAAAACAGAATTTGACATGAACAGAGCTTAT
>JFJP01037506.1_pt1 | contig 26954 bp, 21 predicted proteins | sample 431651 | NCBI WGS metagenome assembly JFJP01 (sample SAMN02602958, study PRJNA72255) | Microbial mat metagenome, whole genome shotgun sequencing project. | biome: fresh water; feature: sink hole; material: water; isolation source: purple microbial (photo- and chemosynthetic) mats found in...
AACGCAAACATCCGCCGGACTCACAGGCTGAGTGGTAATGCTCGGGTCGGGTACAACAACGACCTCAGCAGTGGTGCTTGTTACCGATCCGCAACCGGATCCCGATGCACTGACAATACAATAGTAATAAAGAGTTCCTGCTGCAGCCGTCGGCGGGGTGTAGCTGCTGGTCTGTGCGCCGCTGGCTGTTCCAAGGCTGGTTCCTCCGGAAGTGGAGTTGGTGGTGTTCGAGTACCACTGGTAGGTAAGCGAAGGCGTGCCGTTGATAGCCGAGACGGTAAGGGGGGAGAGCAGGGCACCTGTGCAGACAGCGGCAGGGCTTACGGGCTGAGTGGTAATGCTCGGGTCGGGTACAACAACGACCTCAGCAGTGGTGCTTGTTACCGATCCGCAGCCGGATCCTGATGCACTGACAATGCAATAGTAATAAAGAGTTCCGGCTGTAGCGGTCGGTGGGGTGTAGCTGCTGGTCTGTGCGCCGCTTGCAGCTCCAAGGCTTGTTCCTCCGGTAGTGGAGTTCGTGGTGTTTGAGTACCACTGGTAGGTAAGCGAAGGCGTGCCGTTTGAAGCAGTAATGGTAAGGGCAGGGAGCGTTCCCCCAACGCAGACCTCGGCTGGGGTGAGAGGATGAACTGTGATAACAGGATCAGGGACTACAGTAACTGTGGAGGTTTCGGACAGAGTAGTTGTGTCATTTGCATCGCTTACGCTGACAAGATTGTAAGCAAACGTTCCGGTTGCTTCAGTTGGTACAGTTACGGAAGCATCATTATCAAACAGAGTAGTGGAAATAGTTGCTTCTCCACCTCCATTTATTGTATAGGTAAAAGTATAGGGTAGGGTACCATTCGATCCGGTGAAAGTGATAACCGGGTAGGTTGCGTCCTGACATACAGATATGGTTCCCGAAATTGTTGCGTTCGGCTGTGCAAAAGCATTAACCGATGCGAGTAAAAAACTCCCAGCCAGAAGAACAATTCTAGCGAGATAAATTATGTGAATTATCCCTTTTATTTTCGAGATAAAAGCAGATTTCAAATTAAGAGTCATAACTTAAGTTTGTTGACAATGAATTAAAAACTAAAAAAGAACACAGTAATCCGGACGTAATGAAGAAATTGTTTTTTGATGGGAAAAATCTGCTATTGGCTAAGCTTCGCCTTGTCAGTCACATACAAAGGGCTAACAGAATAAGTATTTACATCATTATTTATAAGCCTGGCAGAATAAAATATCCCATATTATCTGCCGCAAAAAACCTTAATACAATCTTTACATAACAAGTTGAGATTATTGAAAACCTCAGTTATGTTGTGAAGGTTTATAAGTCCAAGGTTAATATTTTCACTTATCCTCTATTCAAAAAGAGCAAAAAACAGTAAAAAGTTGCAGGGAAATTTTATCTTCCTTCGGCAAAAAACAAAACACGAACCGTTTTAAAAATCAGCTTAATATCTTTGGTTAAGGACCAGTTGTCGATATAATTCAGATCCATTTTCATCCAATTATCAAACTTCACAACATTGCGGTCAGGAACGACCTGCCAGGAGCAGGTTATACCGGGTTTTACAGATAACCTTCTCAGCTGCCAGCGCTCGTATTGTTTCACTTCGGCTTCGAGAGGGGGACGTGGGCCTATTAAAGACATCTCCCCCAGTATTACGTTTTGCAATTGGGGCAATTCATCAAGACCTGTTTTTCTAAGGAATTTCCCGATTCTTGTAATCCTTGGATCATTTTTAATTTTAAATACCGGGCCGTCAGATTCATTTTGATTTTTCAGCTCATTAAGTTTTTTCTCAGCATCAACAACCATTGTTCGGAACTTGTAAAGCGTAAACTTTCTTCCACGCAGTCCAATTCGCTCCTGCTTGAAAAATATGGGACCCTTCGAATCGAGCTTAATCATAATTGCGATAAGCAAAAATACCGGCGATAAAATAATCATCCCCATAATCGACACATAATAGTCGCTGATGGTTTTAAACATAAGTGAGTAATGATTAGCCGGGCCATCTACGAGGCGCAGATATTTCGATTCGCTTAAGGTTTTAAACTGAAAATTCTCATGTTCAATTGGTGAGACGGTTGACTGAAGTCTGAATATGATTCCAACCTCATTGCATAAGCTCATCACACTCTTAACCTGCTTCTCGTCAATTTTGTATTTGCTATAGATGATTTCGTCAACCACAATGGTGTCGAGGATTGGCATAAGATCTTCATCTTCAGGGATTATTGCAATTCTGTCACCGTACTTTTTTGATATTAGTTTGGAATTGGTTACAATGCCAAGAATCTTAAAACCCCATTCCTTTTCTTCCATTAACTTAACAATTATCTGATCTGAAAAACCGTCAGCAATTATTAGCACATAATGCAAATTGTAACCGTTAGCCCTGTAAATTTTGAGAAAGCGGTATCCAATGACCTTACCAAACAGAATTATCAGGTAGAAAAAAACGATATAGATTAGTATGAATAAAACAGGGATATTGTTTAACCCAAAAATAAATTTCGATGACAGCACAACGAGTGATAATATCAAGAAAGAACGGCTGCTTTTAAAAATCAGATTCAGATATCTTTGGGTTCTGGGCAATAAAGCCTGCGCATTAATTTTTTCTTTTATGTACCAGGAGATCAAAACAATCAATAACAGGATTAAATATTGCGGTATATCAATAACCAGATTAAGTTCAAGAACCCGGTTAGAAAAAAGAAAAACAATTGGAATAGCAATGATAATGAGGAATACTTCTGCAACAACAAATAATTTTCTTACATAGCCACGGTGCTTATTATTATAATTTTCAATTCTGGTTAGAAGTGATTTCATATATAGTTTTCAATTTTTGAAAAGGAATACGCAAATTTATTTTTAATGTAACAATTTGGATCAAAACAAGAGGATAAAGTTATTAAACTAAAGGAATCAATGTGATGTTTTTTTGAACAGTTTTTGGATGTTTTGATAGACACCATTTTTTTGCATGTCTAATTATCTAAATAAAGGTCCAATAAATTTTTTCTTCCCCAAGACTATTATTTCCAAAAGTTTTTTTAAGTTTTTTCCACCCTGAAATTTATGGGCAAACCAGGACTGTGAGGCGTATTAAGTATCTGTAAAACAAGTGATAAGTGAATTTTTTATTATTGGTGGCCGTAATCAACCAGAAAATACGAGTTTTTGTGAGGTTGATTAAAACTATATTTTTGGGTATCTTTATTTCGTAATTTGCTTTCCATAAAATTTAGTCAGAATGATTCAGAATTTAATTATAAAAGCAACGCCGAAATCTTTGGATGTAACTTGTGTTAGTGGACATATTGAAATAAAAGGCTGCTCGATCATAAATGATCCTAAAGTGTTTTTTAAGCCAATACAAAATTGGGTCGAAAATTACTTGAGAGATCCGAGCAATGTTAATGTCATAAATATGAAAGTCGATTATATCGACTCCGCTTCCACAAAATATATTTTTGAAATACTAAAATCCCTTGAGGTGTTAAACAGTGAAAAAAAGTCAGCTCAGATAAATTGGTATTACGAATCAAATGATCCGGAAATGCTTGAATTAGGGGAAATTTTGGCGGCCAGGGTTAAAATCCCTTTTGAATTTATTCAATTCTGATAGCATTTCGTTTTTTCTTAGCTGCTTGTTTTCGTCGCATTAAGCGTCAATTTTTTTAAAATCCTGTTTTTAAACCGTATTCCTCCTCCACAAAATGAGATAGGCGTATTTTGAAATTCCCCTTAGCAGGCAAGGCTTCACCTTTATCCAGCCACCTTGAAACTTGCCTGAAGCCAGTATCTGTTTTACTGACAAACAAAAGCCAGTTAAGTTTTTAAGATTTTTTTTAATTCCTTAGTAAAAACTATTGACGTTAGTTTTTTTTTGACATACCTTTATCTGAAAGATGCAACCAGCCAAATAACTAAGCCTGTTTTTCTTAAATTCCCTAAAAATTCAAGCTCTGTTGTCTGGGGTATACTATCGATTCTATTTTATGCTGAGCGTAAATGGCATTTTGTTTGTTTACCGGACAACTCAGTTCAACTGGTAAGTGAAATAGGCATTCCCATTGATGTTGGGGCAAAAATGGCTTTTTGCTATATGATTATTATTAATTTTAATACTTTAAATCTATGTCAGGAAAGAAAAAGTATTATGGATTAATCTCGATAATTGTATTTGTCCACTTATTTTTCCCCTGTTGTGTCCCCTTGAATAAAGTTGTGTATTTCAACGATATCGAGGAACTCAAAGAGCCGGGGATTAACCCTAGAACCCAGAAGGTGATTATGCCTTTTGACAAGCTTTACATCAAGGTTTTAAGTATAGATCCGCAAACCAGTCAGATTTTTAATTCCACCGATGAGATGCGCTATGGCGGCACCAACTCCAGTATCATTGGCTACCTCGTTGATGAAGCCGGAAATGTAAATTTCCCATTTGTGGGTGAGATTAATGTAGGAGCCCTTACCACTATCCAAGCTGGGGAAAAAATTCAGAAAGCGCTGAGTGATTATGTTTCAAACATCTCGGTTACGGTAAAATATATTGATAACCAGGTCACGGTTATAGGGGAGGTTCAGCGTCAGGGGGTTTATCCCTTTTCACAAGACAAACTCAATGTATATGAAGCCTTGGGCTTAGGAGGTGGGATTACACGTTTCGGTAACCGGAATAATATTATCCTTGTTAGAAACGAAGGTGACAAAATAATGTACTACCATTTGAACCTTTCTGATTCGAAAATTGGGAGCAAAGACCAATATTATATTTATCCAAATGATGTGATAATTGTTGAGCCATTGCCAGCAATTTCATCCAGTTACTCTAATATTACCTATACCACGGTCCTAAGTTCAATCACAACATTGATTGCTATTCTGCTATTTACGGGAGTTAGATTTTGAATTAAAACTTTTTTAAAATGGCGAATCTAAATGAATCAGCATCGGATCATTTTATAATAAAAGAATTTCTATTGAAGATTTTTTCCAATAAACATTTTTATGTCTTGAGTTTATTGGCTTGTCTTTCAGTGGCTTTTATGATAAACAGGTTTTCACGGACAGTTTATGAGGTGAACTCAATAATCGGCCCGGTGGATTTTGGTCGTAATTCAATGCTGGCCGGGTCAAACGATCTATTCGGCGGTTTTGGTGCGTTTGGAGAGTCAAGGAATCTGGAGAACGACATGACCAGCCTCAATTCGTTCAGTCTGGTTGCATTAACCCTGAACCATCTCGATCTGGAAGTTGGTTATTTCAGGGAACGGAACAAGATTTTTGGCAAAAAACAGCAGATTTACCCCGATGCCCCCGTGAAGGTCAGTTTGGACAAATCGCATGTGCAGCCTATCAATGCGAAGTTCTATATAAGCGTAATCGATGAAAACACTTTCAGGTTAACCATGTCAGAAGAGGACATTAGGTTATATAACTATGTTGACAACAAAATTGTGAGCGAGGGCAATTCGTTTAAAATGAACACGATATACAAGTTTAACGAAACCATTTCCAATCCGAGGTTCAAGTTTTCGGTTTCCTTAAACAAAGAAGCATTTGAAGCAAACCAGAAGGAGGACGATTACATTTATTTTGAGTTCTACCATCTCGACGAACTTACCTCCCAATACCTTAGAAATCTGAAGATAGAGCCTGTAAATGTAAAATCATCCCTTATAAAGATTTATTTCCAGGGAGAGAATCTCGATCTCACAATCGACTTTTTGAACCTATATCTTCAAGCCTACTTGAATGACAATCTTTCGAAAAAGAACAAGATTGCAATCAACACCATAAATTTCATTGAATCCCAGATATCCGAAATTTCCGATTCGCTCATTATTTCCGAATCCAAGCTCAAGGATTACCGATCGGCCAACCAGGTTACCGACCTTAGCTATCAGGGTCAGCAGGCGCTGGAACAAATGACGTTGGTTGAAACCGAGCGTTCCACGCTTCAGGTACAGGAGCGGTATTATAATTACATTTTGGACTACTTCAACAAGAATAAGGATATGGCTGGACTTGCACCTCCCTCGGTAGCCAATGTGGTTGACCCGATTATGAACCAGCTCGTACTGGATCTTCTTGCCTTGAATGCCCAAAGATCCAGCATTTTAAGCAATAATGCGGAGAAAAACTTGTTTCTGGGACAAATCGAAAACAAAATTAAGCTGCAGAAGCAGGCGATTATTGAAAACGTAACAAATAACCTGAATACTCTTATCCTTGCTAAAAATGAACTGAACTACCGGGCAGAAAAACTTTCAAACGAAATCGCCAAGTTGCCGAGGACAGAACTTAATATGGTAAGCATGCAAAGAAAGTTCAACCTGAGCGATGCAATTTACACCTTCCTGCTCGAGAAAAGAGCAGAGTCGGCAATAACAATGGCTTCAAACTACCCGGATTATGAAATACTCGAACCCGCGCGCAAAATATCCAGAACAATAGTATCGCCAAAAACAATGACCAATTTGATATTGGCCATCCTTTTTGCCATGGTTCTGCCAACAGTTATTATCATTTTCAAGAGTTTCTTTAACGAAAAAGTCAGCTCTGTTTTTGAAGTCCAACAATTTTCAGGAAGACCTGTAATGGGCATAATTTATAGCAATCTTTACAAAACAGAGACAGTTGTTCCTGATTACCCGGGCTCTTCCATTGCCGAGTCGTTTCGGAATTTGCGCAGTAACTTGTTTATGAGGCTTAAATCCGAGCCGGTAAAGGTGGTTTTAATCACTTCCGCACAACCCCAAGACGGGAAAAGTTTTATTTCATTTAATCTTGCCGCTTCCATTGCAGCAGTTGGATACAAGACCATTATTCTGGATTGCGATTTGCGAAGGCCGACTCTCCATAAAAAAATGAAGAACGGTAACGAGATTGGGCTGTCCAATTATATGGCCGATCATACTTCCGAAAAGGATATCATAAATGATACTTTTGTGCCTAACCTTTCATTTATCCCTGCAGGGCCTTTGATGCCCAATCCCTCGGAATTAATGCAATCCGGAAATCTCGACGAACTGATTAAGTTTTTAAAAAACAAATACGACTATATTATTTTGGATGCAACACCTACCGGAATAGTTGCCGATGCAATCCTTTTGGTGAAATATGCAACACAAATACTTGTTGTGTGCCGCAACAAGTATACAAGAAAAGATTTACTAAACGAAGTTTTGGATTTGTTTGACAACAACAAAATTCAAAATGTTGATGTTGTGTTCAATGATTTGAATTTGAAGAAAAGCCGTTATGGTCGCTATGACAACTATTATAAAAAGGAAAAATGATCAACCAGGCCTATATCTTAAAATGATTTTCAGATGAATGCTTTTGATTATTTCTTCGAAAAAACCTCCCATCTGGATAAAGTGTTTCTTTTGGGAAAGGAATCTGTAACATTTATGGAATTGCACAGGACAGCTCTAATCCTATCTTCCTGGCTGGAAAATAAGATCGGCAGAAATAACCATGTTTTGCTACTTTCGGTCAACAACCTGTTTTTTATTGAGGCCTATCTTGCAATTATTAAGTCGGGCAATATTTGCATCCCCCTTGATCCTAATATTGAAAAAGATAATTTCGATTATATTTTCGGATTGACAAAGCCGGCTATGGTTTTCATTACACGGGATATTGAGCAAAAACTAAGTTGCGATTCAGTTCCGTGCATATCCCCTGAGACTGTTTTTCAAAACCATTTTCGGGTAAACCGATTTAATGATAAAAATTTTTCTGCCGATAACTGTGCTGAGATAATTTTCACCTCGGGCTCAACAGGGAAACCAAAAGGTGTAATGATTTCTCATAAAAACCTTATCGCGAACACGAAGTCAATTGTAGATTATCTCAAGTTGGGCACAAGAGATCGCATGTTGGTGGTTCTGCCTTTTTATTATTGCTACGGCCTTTCACTTTTACATACTCATCTTCGGGCAGGCGGGGCAATCGTTCTCAATAATTCATTTATTTTTCTGGGTAGAGTTATTAAAGATCTTTTGGATTTCAAATGCACCGGTTTTGCCGGTGTCCCAAGCCATTTCCAGATTCTTCTCAGGAAATCGGACTCGTTTAAGCAGACCGTTTTTCCCGACCTTAAATATGTTACCCAGGCGGGAGGCAAGCTGGCTAATATATTTATTGATGAATTTCGGGAAAACCACCCTGACATATCTTTCTTCGTGATGTACGGACAGACCGAAGCCACGGCCAGATTGTCGTATCTTCCGCCGGAACTTTACGAAAGTAAAAAGGGATCAATGGGTAAAGGGATTCCCGGAGTAGAGCTGGAGGTTGTTGATGAAAACGGGGAATGTGTGAATCCGGGTGAGGTTGGGGAAGTTATTGCACGAGGAGATAATATAATGATGGGATATTTTGGAGATACTGAAGGCACTGATAGCGCAATCAGGAATGGATGGTTGTATACGGGGGATGTTGGAACGGTAGACGATGAGGGTTACATTTATTTAACTGCCCGAAAAAAGGAAATCATTAAGGTTAGGGGCAAGCGAATTAGTCCTAAAGAGGTTGAAAGCGTTATCCTTGAAATTCCAGATGTTATTGACTGTTCAATTGAAGGGGTTGAAGATGAAATTGAAGGCGAAATGCTAAAAGCTACGGTAGTCTTAAAGAAATCCTCCAGGAACCTATTAAGCGAGGATTCAATAAGGCGGCATTGTTCAAAGCATTTGGCAATGTACAAAATACCGCGGGTTTACGAAATAAAGGAAGACTTGACAATAAGCGCAACAGGTAAAAAGATCAAGAAAGCCTGAACCGTTTCCAAAAGCAAGGGAAGAATGGTTTTCTAAATGAAGGGGAGTATCTCTCCAAGGTTTGCTATTGCTGCCGATTATACGCTTTCTCAAGGTTTAATTATTTTTGCAACCTGAATTATTTCTCTTTTCTCCAACACAATTAGATAAAGTCCTGGGGAAAATGACGATACCTCAAAAAAAAATGTTTCGTTCTCAACGTTTTTACTGTCAACTAATTCCCCTTTACAATTGTATAAACTTGCTTTTGAGGAAATAGATGCATCTGTTAACGTGATTTCCAAAATATCAGAAGTTACAACTATCGACAGAAATTCGTTTCCAATGCTGTCTACCGCAGGTATGATCTGATTGGATATGGTTAGGTTAAGCGTCCCAAAAATGCCTGATCCATCATTAGCGGTTGCTTTCGCAGTTACAGACCCATTCTGCAGGGCTGTTACCAGGCCGGAACTATTGATTTCAGCCTTTCCTGTATTGTTTGTAATCGACCAGGTAAGTGTTCTGTCGGTTGCGTAGTCGGGCAAAACCTCAGCACTTAATTGTAGCGTTCCGTTTTGAGTATCGATGATGGTATCCCCCCCCGCTGCGGTTACTCTAATAGTAGTAACCAGAGTTCCTTTGTGAATTCTTGCACCAACCTGCCAGGTTCCGTTTTGATCTGTTGTTGTTGGAGATATTCCGGCGACCCAGGTTGCTGTGGTTGATAATCCGGAGGACCATTCTTCGCCAACATTTATCCCGTAATCCAATCTGTTTTTAGGAGCAAGGTTCTCATTGTCAATAAATTGCGGATCAAGAACAACGGAATGAGTATCGTATCCTAACGCTTTCCACTGGGTGAAGGTAAGCGTTCTGTCGTCGATAACAAAAGTTGGCTGACCTACAGTACACCAGTAAAGATTATAGTCGCATTCGAAACCAGCCAAACTGGCGGTTTCAATTTTAATCATGGGAATCTGCGTGGTTGTATAGAAGATGTTGTTAAATACTTTCGAGTCTGTTGATGGTGCGGGTACCGGTCGATCCATATTCTCAGTGATTAGCAGAAAATACCAGCCACTTCCATCGCCATTATAAAATGTATTATTTAGAATCTTCACCCCATTTATCCCTTTAAGTCGAATTGCGAACTTCCCGTTTTTACAAATATTGTAGGCGCAGCCGCCAGATGTGAATGTCATATTGGTACCCTCATTGGTTCCTGATTTGAAAATTACGGCATAAGGCACATTGTTAAGGTAATTGTACTTAATTGTAGAATTGATATTGTACCCTATAAATAAGCCATGAGTAATAACTTTGGGGCCATTTACCCCTTTCCAGTTGAATCTGTTTCCTGTAATTATTTCTCCATCGAGATTGTTATTATTTGAAGTAGGGGCTTCATCCCCGGCCTGCAGCATATATCCATAGGTATTTACGGATGTAATGGAATTGTTCCGATAGAGTAACGAAGTTGGCGCACTTCGAGGTATGTTAACTCCTCCCCACGATCCCGTTTGATTGTTGTTAATGGTTTCTCCTTCTTTTACCAAAACCACTTGAGCCTGCAAAGGGATTGAGTAAATCAGCATAAGTAAAATCAAGAATCTCTTCATTGGACCTAGTTATATATAGTGCGGAAACAGACAATTATTATGCAGTCTATCGACAGAAGCAGTTAAAAAACAGTATACAACATCAATTGTAATGCACAGTTTTCCAATTTATTTTATTTCGAAGTGCTTTTTGATTCTTCGTGTGCATTCGGACTTTGGAAGGTTGTTGGTCTTCACCAATCCGGGATTCTGACGAAAGAGCATTTTAAGAAGATCCGTTTTCATTGAAACAGTTGCAGGGTTTCCGAGAATGACTGAATTATCCGGAAAATGCCCGCGGACAACACTCCCCGCCCCAACAATGCAATTGTTTCCAATAGTGGTGTTTAAAAGAATAATACTGTTATTACCGACAAACACATTGTTACCCAACCTGATTTTGCCGAAAATACCTCCGTCAACCTCTCCGGGAAAGCAATTTACGGATCCATCATGGGTAATGAAAATTGTTCCACTCGCAATTCTTGCATGATCACCGATTTCAACCAGATAAGGTTCGGTTGAAAAATTCACAGTGTGAATCTTGCAGTTTTTTCCAATCTTTACTCCCTGTCTTCGTAAGTAGTTTATCCTTATTTCATCGCTTACTTTGAGAAGAAACAGTTTGTAAAGGCTCTCCAAAGTGTTATAGATAAATCCCATTTGCTAATAGTATTATCTTAAAGTTTTGATTCGTAAGGAAATAGTAATAGGATATTATTCGGCAACATGGCTGATAACATCGATAATAAACCCGGAAAAATGTCGGGCAGCGTTAGCTGAAAACTCAGTGTTAGGGTGAGAATTGTATGGGCCGGCAGAATATTTTTCAAGTAAATACAAACCTCCTTCGGTTTCGTACTTGTAAAAATCCCAAATAAAAATATTGTCGCCTTTTTCATCCCAGTCGTTTAAAATCCAATTATAAAAAGTCCGGGTTCGCAAAGCCTGCTCTTCAGTCATCTGATTCTTATTGAATACCGCCGGCGTCCAAACAATGAATTTAGTATCCGGGAATTCATGCATTTTACTTTTTAAGGCATTGTATTGTACTTTGTAGTTTTCAATGCTCTTTATTTCGGAATCAATATCAGGTGTTCCGGTATCAGGTCCTATTTTGCTTACCGGATAGCAATGTTTGAAGATGATCACGTCGTATTCCTTGGTTAAGATTTCCAAAGTAGGTTCCTCCAAATAGGGCTTGTCGCCTGCGTTTTTTACCCAGATGTTGTAGTAGTCGAAAGGATAATTCTTCCAACCATAAGGAGCCTCTTTGGGGAAGGTGCGTTCAGTGATCTGGTAATTGGTTTTGTTGATTTTGTTGTAATTCTTGAAAAAGCTCTGAACATCAGAATTATTGCTGAGCTTATTCAAGTATTTGTTGGTGTTTCCAAGCCAGACATTCTTGCCTGTGCTGTGATGCAGAAAAATAATTTTCTTCATTTCTTTTTGATTTGGTTCACAACTAATCAGTAAGAATGGGATAAGGAGAAATGATATCTTTCTTACTGTCCTATTAAAGCGAAATAATTGGATCATTTTAAAAGGTTTTCGAGCAGGTGAAAAAAACTCCCTGGGAATTGTAATATAGTTTTCCGACATCAGCTGCCACTACAAATCCAGCGAGCAATCCATTGGGGTATTCGTAGCTGCTCTTCAGATAGGCTGATAGCTGCTTTGTTTCCGGGAATATCCCGTATCTGGGCGGCGTCCATACATTTCCTAAGGAATGGCCAATTTCACTTGTTCCGAATGTTCCATAATTTTGGGAATATGAAGCCTTCATCAGAAAGTTCCATTTTTGAATAGATGCTTCAAAACCCAAATGAAGGGCAACCACTCTGTTATTAACGAAGAAGTCGTGAGGATCCTGTGGCAACTCCTCTCTGATTGAACTTCCAAGCCCAAGCAGGGGATTTCCCATGCCAATTCCTTTGTAGGAATACCCTTCAACATACTGGTCGTTGTTGTAATAGTTTTCATCGCCCGAGGGTGCATAGGGAGACCATAATTCGCCTGCCTGGTTTTTAGTGAATAGAAATTCAATCAGAATTTTTTTCCATTGGAAGTGGGAATTGCTTTGTTTTGCATTTTGGATGCTTAAACCGTTTAGCCCGTCGCGGATATTGGCAAAATAATAAAGCGCACCAATGTCGTAAATATTTTGTCTGTAAGCCAGTACCTTAAACCCTGCAAAGCTGTATTCAAACCCCAAATCAATTGATCCCAGATGGTTTCCTATTTTGGATGTTCCAATATGCTCGGTTCCATAGGGCTTCCCGGCAATAACATAAAGATAGTCTTCCAGACCCGAAAGGGTGAAATAGTTTTCATAATAGATATCTTCTTTTCCCCAAAAGGTTTGGTGGTTGAATCCCCCGTAGAGCTTTAGTTTCCAACCCGGCTTACCGAATCTTCCGTAAAGCGATTTTTGATGAAAGTAGGTTTCCAGGGGAATAACCCTTGTGTATAAATATTGGTATTGTGGCGTTTCGCCAATCCAACCGTGAACAAAGTTTCCCTTGAAGGCCAGCAATTCCCCCCAAAAGGGCAAGGATTGAAATTCAGGTATTGAAATCTGAAGCTGGGGTATTCCCAATGCGTTTCCCGAAAGCGAAAACGATCCGGATGTCAGGCTGGTATCGCACAAACCAATGGTTTGCCTCGACCGGCCTGCTTTTATCTCAAGAAAGCCCATTCGAACTTTCCCATACCCTTCAATAAGTTTTAGATTGCTCTTGTTTCCAACATTAGCGCGGCTTTCAATCGCTGCTCCCCAATCAAGAAAATGGTTCTTCCGAGCAGCATAGTCTCTTTTAATTGCCCCGATCAGGCCGAGAGAGGCATTATCAAGAGGGATGCTGCCGTACTGATTCGATCGCATCCAGAATGGGACACGACCAGGAGTCGTATACCCTCCAATAGCTTCAAGCTTAAAATTGAAATTCCCTTCCTGAGCATGAATGTTCAGAAATGCTAAGATGGTTAGTATCCCGTATGCACATGCCTTTTTCATTCTGTTGAAATTTTGTTTTTAAAGTTGTAACAGCTTTTTCTCATGAGGAGGAGAGCCACACAAAATTTATTTTTTGAAGATGGCCTTTGTGACGAAAAGAATAACGCGGGTTTCAGATGTTGTTTTGCATAATTGTCTTATGAAACGGGCGGGATTTTCGGGAAATATTTTGTTCGATAAGTTCCTTTGTCTCCGCTATATGCGATTTTGAAGACGCGCCAAACAACACCGATTCAATTTTTGGGAATTGGCCGAGGTATTCGACAGCTTCCTTTGGACGAATTGCACCGGCGGCCAAAACCTGCATGGCTATTGGACGAAACCTGCCTTCTCGCAAGTATTTTTCATAAACTGCCTTGCCTCCCGGCATCCTGAATCCGATTTTGTTGATCGAGCTGCAGATAATTGGGTTTTCAATCCCAATTAAGTGCAGAGCATCGTGCAATGCGGGAAGGTTCATGCTTATGTAACCCGGCTCGGCATTGTATTTTTTGCGGATATAGGAATCGTACTCTTTGAAAACATCAAGCATGTTAAGCCCAAGGATCATGTCGACCAGTACATTCTGGATAAAAATCACAGGGGTGCTGATATCTCTGAACATTTTCATTTCAGCATCGATAAGGATTTCCATCAATCCGATGAAATCCTTCCTTAAATATGCAACACCACCCTTTGTGAAAGTGCTCAGGATGTTGCCCGGAATATATTGTTTAAGGGCACCCAGAATGCCGAAATCTGTTACCGCATTTGCATATTTGTGAGCGTAAGGCATGCAGGGGTATATTTTGAAGTCCCGGTAGGCGACAGGATTGGCTCGAATGTAATCGCAGATATTTGCGATCCTGTCGTGGGTTGTACACATAAAGGTATTAATGCCAACCTCTCTTGCCTGATCCAAAACCCTGATTATAGAAGCGTCGTCTTTAAACATGATGGCCTGTTCTCTGGATTTCTCATCAGATAGATGATTGACCGCAAAAAACTGATTGTCTCCGAATAATGCTTTTTCCATTTTCATAGTCTAGTTTTTAGAATCTTCAACCAGTAATTCAATAACTTCATCTGTTTGTAATGCCTGCTTAAAGGTGTTAATCTTAGAAGGCTTGTTTTGAAGGATGCAGTCCACTAGATTGTCAATCTGAGCGCTGTATTCTTCTCCACGGAGGTAGAAGTTTACCGGAAGAGCCAAATCGGTGATGTATTTAATTGTCCAGCCTCTTTTCAGATTTTCCCTGTTGTTGGCCTCTTTCAGGTAGATTTTTATCTCGGTGGCGTCGCAGATTATTTTGCCGTTCTTGCCAAAAACAGTAAGGAGTGTCGACATTTTCCGGTAGGTTTCGTCGCTCCAGTTAACCTCTAAAACGCCGCTGACGCCATTTTCAAGCGTGAGGATTGAGTAAACAGCATCTTCTACTCCTTTCGAATAGATTTTTTTAAGCACAGAGCCGTTTACTTTTACCGGTCGTCCGATAATTTCCTGCACCAGGTTAATAACATGGGAGGCATAATCGAAGAGGCAGCCTCCTCCCTCATGGGGGTCAGAGCGCCAGGTGCCTCCTTTTTCCTTGGTAACAACCGGGCCATACGATTCGGCTGTGAAGTGCACCAGATCACCTAAAACCTTTTTATCGAGAAGCCTTTTCAGTTCCAGAAATGTTCCGATAAAATGGTTGTGATAGCCAACCTGATTGATTAGTTTTTTTTCCTTGCTTAATTTGTCCAACTCTTTTCCTTCCTCAATTGTCAGACTTAAAGGTTTTTCACAGAACGTGTGAATTCCTTTTTTGAGAGCATAACTGACCATTTCGTAATGGAACCGGGTAGGTGAGGCAATAATCACAAAGTCGAGGTCTTCTGCATCAATCATCGTTCTGAAATCTTTGTAGATATTAACTCTACTGAATTTTTTAAAAGCGTCCAAAACGAGTGTTGACGTATCGCAAACCGCGACCAGATCTACGGATGGGTGAGGGCATACGATGGCTGCGTGCGAAATCCCCATTTTACCCAATCCAATAATTCCAGCTTTAAGTTTCATTTGCATAGCAGTTTAATTTTTAAAGTCTGATGAAATCCTCATGTTGCTGATTTTGTTGCTATTGTGTTTGTGTTTCGGAAACATGTGGGTTTCATCTTTTGAGAAAAGACTTTCATAAATAGCGCTAGTTTCTAAAACGATTTTATCCCAGTTGAACTTGTTTGAAAGGATTTCATCGAAAGAGCGTGTAGATCCGTTGGACAGCTTTCTCACAATACTATCGTGCAGGCTTTTTTCATCTCCAACCCTGAAGTAGTCATCTCCGGCAAGCCCGATTTGAAGGTTTGCAGGTATATCGCTAACCAACACATCGATGTTGTAGCTCATTGCTTCAAGCAAGGCTATGGGCAGGCCTTCCTGAAAAGAGGACATAACAAACAAGCGTGCGAATGAGAAAACCTGGTTTAATTTCTCCCCCTTGATGAAACCGGTAAGCACAACATTGTTTTTTTTAGCGAGGGATTTTAGTTTGTCCGAATATTCAGTCGGGTAATCGGTATCACCAACCAACACCAATCTGTATTCAGTCGGGTTCGCTTTCCTGAAAGCATTGATCAGGTAATCAAAGCCCTTTTCCTCCAGAAACCGGCCTACTCCAATCACATATTTGTTCTTTTGCAGCCCCAGCTGTTCCAGATAATCGAACCGGGTGGATTTCTCAGGCAGACAAACACCGTTAAATATCACGCTGTATTTGCCTATTTGGTACTTCTTTTCCATTTCTGCCCTTATTATATCGGAAATGAAAATTATAAAATCTGCGTTGTTCATGCTTACAACTTCCGAGAACGACAAAAACCATCTTGCGGCAAAATTCCATTTCTTTTGCGTGTAGCTCACATTATGGTACGAGAAGACGACCTTGGTGCGTAGCATCTTTAAAAGCGGGATGAAAAAACCGGGCCCTGTATTGTGAAAATGCACAATGTCATAGTTCTGAAAAAGGGCATGGAGGGTCGAAAAAAAAGAGTGTAAGAGTGTCTCGAGCGACTTGCTTTTTGGTACCCTTAGATCAATGAACTTAATGTTCCTGAAGCTTGCGTTTTTATTCTTCGAATTCAAGTACGGTCTTCTCCTGTAAATTGTGATCTGATGGTTGCCCATTCCGGCCAGTCTCGTGTAAAGCTCCATGCAGTGGGTTTCTATACCTCCTTGGATTTCAGGGAATCCTCTGGATCCAATTACTCCTATTTTCATGATTCCTGCTTTGTTAATTTTGAACTTCAGCCGGTTCTGAGAATTTTGAAAACAAATCGACATAATTCTCAAGTAATTTCTCCTCCTTGAATTTGCTTTTCATAATCTGGTGGCTATTAACCCCAAATTCATGTCTTGTTTTCTCCGAACTTATGAGAATCTCCAGTTTCTTTGCGATAAGGCTGATATCCCTTGGGGGAACAATAAATCCGTTATAGGAATCCTGGATTAAAAAGCGATTGTCTCCAACATCCGTCGCAATAATCGGCAACCCGGCTACCATCGCTTCCATTATTGAGTTTGAGAGGCCTTCGTTTAGGGAGGTACTTAGGTATATATCGCACGACCTGAGAATTTCAGCGATGTTTGGAGGGTTAATCAGAATTTTAACCTCGTTGCGAAGATTGAGCCGGTTTACGAGCATTCGGATATCAGGTTCCATTGGGCCGTAGCCGATGAAATAGTATCTTAACTTCTCACTGTGCGTTTTTTCGAGAACCTTTTTAAAGGAGAACAAGGCTGTCTTATGGTCTTTGAGTTTGATGAAGCGGGAGACCGAAATTACGATGATCTCATCCCTTGGGATATTGTTTTTTTTAAGCGGAGGCACATGAATGGCATTTTGTATCACCAGCATCTTATCGGGGTTGAAACCCTGTTTCACAAATATCTTCTTTGCTGAAAAGCTGTTGCAAACAGTTGCATCATTGATGAAATTGTGGATAAGCTTTTCGAAAACAAATTTGTGGTAGGGTAATTTCTCAGCTCGTATACCTCCAATTGTTATTACTCGCCCTTTAAACAGCTTAACTATGCCGGCAACAAGATTTGCGAGAGAAAGATAGGATAGCAAAATGTTGGTATTCTCGGCTTTAATAATCTCGAATAAGCGGAGCAGCTTGCTAATGGGATTCCCACACAAACCAATATGTTTTATGGAATTCACAACAATGAAATTGTGGTTGGATGGATCAATCTTATCGGCACACCAGGCTATCAAAGTGATGTTAACTTTGTTTTCGGTTAAGAGTTTCGAAAGAATCAGAGCTTGCTTTTCGGCTCCGCCTTTTAGCAAAGTTTTGCATAGAATTATTACCGAATAGTTACTGCTCATTATAAAAGGGTTTTCGTGAGTAGGGTTGGGTTGGCCGTTAGAAAGCCCGGGGAATTTGGACTGGTTATTTCGGCGCTTATGGGTTTGGCTGGATAGATCGTAAATCCTGTCTAATTGATTGATAGTCTTTTGCGAAACGTAAAACTGTCGATTATTACAAAGTCATTATCGGAATTATAGGTGTGGGTTCCTTTCAGACTCTTATCCCAGCTGGGCTCAATAACTTGCGCCGTAACTTCGCTGTATGCATTTTCGTCCAGCCGGGTAATCTGGTTCAGATTAAAACTATTGCCGTACAAACCGGAACAGTTCTGCGACGGTCGGTATATTTTACCCTCACGGATAAAAAGCTTTCCTGCAGGCCTGGCCTTTGTTACATCAGATACAACCGGGTTGCAGGGATGACTTTTCCAGTTCGCCGAAAAAATATCCTTGTTGAAAAACAAGAAAAGCTCTGTGCTGCATCCCGATATGTTATCGGTTTGATCAACTGCTGTAAATAGCCAATAGCTTTGGTTATGATAGAATAGGGTAGTGTCGGCTGCTGATATGTTTTCCATGAGTGTCATACAGAATTCCCATTTATTAGGGAAAACCACGCATTTATACAAGTCAATCGTCCTGTTTTTCGAGGTTTCTGGAATCATGTAGTAGCTATCGCCCATTTTGAATACAAAAGGATACGACATGTGATAAGGTTTCTCGATAATCGTTTCATTGCTTAGCAAACTCCCGCTTTTGTCGAGTTTGAGAACAGCAATATGGGCCTTGTTTTTCGAGTAGATAAACTCCTCCACGAAAATAAAATATTCCCCGTCTTTCTCAACCACAAAGGGATCGGCCCAAAAACGATCCTTTGGCGGTAATAGCTTTTTAAAGTTCCCGAAGTCACCGGGAAAGCTGTTCTCGCCGTTTTTTATATGGAAGAGAAGCTGCCAGCTAAAGGCATCGCTATAAACTAATTTTTTCCGGACATACCAGGCTGCGACCCGTAAATAATTTAGCAGCGATTTGCCGGCTGGCAAGAAGGGTTTAGCTTTCGCTGGATTTTCATCGTTTGTTTCAGGATTGTTGAACCTGCTTATCAGTGAGTCGAAATATTTTTCCCCATGTGTGTAAATCCCTTTAATTACCCTGGGCATAAACAATGCAGTACGCCAGAACAGCTTGTTTCGGGTTAAATGTATTGAGTAGGGACAGGTTGATTCCCGGGAACTGAAAATCGCCAACCTGCGCTGATCATCCCTATTTAAAATTCCCAGCCTCGATTCTATTGCTTTGCTGCTTGTTACCACTTCCCTGAATCCGGCAAGCAGTCCGTCCTCATCTTTATTGTTGTCGATCGAATTTTCCCATATACCATATTTTGGAATATCCGGAATTCCATCGCTCAGTAAAATGCTGCTGAATTTTAAAATTATATCCGGTTGGTATTTTTTAATTTCGGCAATCATATTTTCATTGAAAGAGCCATTTTCAATAGCTATGGCAGATTTGGCAGTAATTTCCGGAACGTCCTCAAAAATGCCGGAAAGGTCTTTCATCCGGTTAAAGTCTTTTCCGGTTTTGAAAATCATGCTGTCGGCTTTCTCGAGGGATTTTAAAAGTGTATGGCGGAAAAAACTCCCATGTTTATCCTGAGGTAAGGCTTCGATATTGTTCTTAACGGCAAACACAATTTTGACATATTCAGAGCCATGCAGTTCGTTGAGGATCTGAAATTGCCAGGAGGGAATTTGGTAGCTATTTAATAAGACTCCGATTTTTAGTTTTTCCTTCATGGGAATGCCCGTTTTTCAGGTATTTCTTCTCAAAAAAGTCAATCATTGCCCGGGAAAACTCTTCCTCTATTATCGAACTTCCGTTAAACTTGATCCATTTGCCCGCGATAAACTCATGCCAGTACTTTGATCGTTGCAGGGCGGAAGGGCCGAGGTGAATCATTTGGAATTCAATTAGATGATAGGTATTGCCATCAAAACCTATATCGATCCCTAAAATGGGGAAATCGATTTCCAGGCTGAGTCTGCGCGCGAAGTTCAAAACCCCTTCATGCTCGTTCTTAGGAACTTCATAAAACCGTCCACTTCCACTTGCCCTGAAATCGTTATCGCGGTTTTTCCGGTACATCAGGTAGTATTTCCGGCCAAAAATCAGCACTTTGTAATCCCCCGAAAGCCCCTCTACAAAAGGCTGAACGATAATAGGCACACTGAGGGGTGAGGTGTCGAATGAATAGTAATTCGATTTTGCAGGGACCAGCATCTTGATGATTCGTTTGACGAGTTTTTTGAGATTCGCAATCGAAAGCTCCCGTAAATTCTCCGCAAATATTCTGTTGCCGGCCTTCTTAATGAATTTTTGATACTCTTTCCGGTTCCTTGCCAGATAAACACCCATGCCCGCAGACCCCGATGATTGCTTGATTACAACCGGAAAGCGGACCTTGTGGTTCAGCGCATCAACCCACGATCCAAAGCAGGCGCCGGGGATTGTCTTAAGGCTTTCATCCGAAAAGCGGGATTTCATTAGCTCCATAAAGATTTTATTGTGATGAGCCAGTAGAAATTCGTGCTGTGGAGCCACTAATGCGCCTTGTTTCTCGAGGAAATATACAAGGTCTTCGATGTATCGTTTAAAAAAGGAGCCCGGGGATTCAGAGGTCTGGTAGAGAAAAAACACACTTTTGTAATTCTTGCTTACATCGAGTTCGCTAAACTTCATTACAGAAACCTGATAACCGTTTGATTCAAAAGAATTCCGTATCAGCGACAAATCCATGGAAGTGTAATTCTTTCTGTCGAGTTTGGATACAAGGAACCTTGAGTCCTCATCGGTTAGTATAATAAGCTTTTTATTCATTTTTTCTCGGGGGATAAAAATGTCGCGGCTCTGACGGATCCGTATTTATTGAATTTAATTGTTGCTTTAAACAATCCTTTCGTAAATACGACTGATGACGCACCCAATCAGGTTCAGGGCAATAATGAAGGCTTTTTTGAATCTAGCTTAAGCTAAGGAAATTGTGAATTTTGGTAACCGAACTTCTGTATTCCAAAAGCTTTTTAGCTCTTTCGAAGCCATTTTTGGAAATAAGTTCCAATTCATTGCGATTCTGGAGCATCCAGTGCAGCTTGTTGGCAATCGATTGGGGATTTCCACATTCGGCCATTACAATTTCGGAGCCGTTTTTGAAGTACCTTCCCATATCTCCAAAGTCGGTAGCCAGGATAGGTTTTCCCGAAGCGAAATACTCTCCCAGTTTTGTTGGAAAGCCTGCCTGTGTCTGAATCGTGGAAGGACGCGTGATGGTTAGGATTTCGCACTCCGATAGGTAATGTTTTACCTTCGAGGATTGTACCAGACCTGTAAAAGTAACTTTTCCCGATAATCCCAGTCTTTCGCATTCAAGCCGGAGATCAGGGATTAGGCTTTTGCCAAATGGGGCATCGCCGATAACCAGGAGGCTGATGTTGCTCAAATCTCCATTCAACATGCTCATCGCTCTAAACAGATCCGATAAGCCATCCTTCTGGTATGGCGCTCCACTGTATCCCAATGTGTATTTTATTTTTGTGGCAACCGGTTTCCAGTATTCGAAATCCGTAAGGTTTGGCTGAACAAAGATGTTCTCCTCCAAATATCCCATTTGCAGATAGAGGTCTTTCAGGTAATAACTGAATAGAATCATCTTGTCGGAAGTGCGGTTCAGATACCTGAAGTTGAAAAGATGCCCGTACCTCTTTATCTGTCGAAGGAAAGATCCTTTGAATTCCGATTTGTCGATAATCTCGGCAACAAATTTAAACACTTTAATACCCAAGGGTTTTGTTATAAGGAATATTGGGAGGTTGTACTGTATCTCGCTGTTGAATACCAGCAGACTTACCGAATGGCGGTTTTTTAGAAGCGATGCCAGGTAAATAATCAGTCGCGAGATACTCAGGAATTCGTCGAGTAATTTTAGGAATTGGTTTTCGGGTCGTTTTCTCAAACCCAGATAGGTGTATGGGATGCCTTCAGAGGTAATGTTTTTTCTGGATTCGTTGGGCGAAAAGTTTCCAAAGGCATAACCCTTAAGCAAAAGCACGCTGATTTTGCAACCGTTTGATTTTAGGCCGCGACAGAACAAGTTCAGATAGCTTGCCCCGGCTCCGCCACTTGGGAAATTCATGGAGGTTATCAAAACATATTCCTGCACTAGCTTATTCCGTGCCATATATTGCTTAGTTTGGCATTGCCCAGGATCAGTTTAAGTACCCTCCAGGAAGTGTTTTGGATTTTGTATTCATCAGGAATCTTTTCATATCCCCGGGTGACCACAAATTCCATAAGCAATGACTGGATGCTGTTCATTACTGCATCCGGATCGAAACCTGTAAGGATAATCGTCCCTGCGTCTTGTGATTCGGGACGTTCCATCGATTGCCGTATTGAAATAGCCGGGAAGTTCAAAATGGATGACTCCTCGGAAATCGTCCCGGAATCAGAAACCGTGCATTTCGCATTCATTTGAAGATGAACGTAATCGGGAAAGCCAAAAGGTTTAAGAAAACGGATCAGCGGGTTCATTTCCAGATCGGTAATGCTTTCCATGCGTTTGCGCGTGCGTGGGTGGGTGGAAACAATCACGGGAAGACCATAATGTTTTGCAAGCGTATTCAGAACGGACAGTATTTTTAGCAAGTTGGCCGGATTGTCAACATTTTCTTCCCTGTGGGTCGAAACCAGAAAATAGTTTTCAGGAGTTAGTGCCAGCAAATCAAGGGCTTGTGACTGCTTGATTTTGGGCAGGTAATAATCCAGGACCTCTTTCATCGGACTGCCCGTGAGGTAGATTCTGCGGTGTGGCAATCCCTCGGAAATAAGATGCCGACGTGCATGTTCGGTGTACACAAGGTTGAAATCGGCGATATGGTCGATTATCCTGCGGTTAATTTCTTCCGGGACATTGAAATCAAAACAGCGGTTTCCGGCTTCCATATGAAAAACCGGTATATGCAGGCGTTTGGCCATATATGCCGCCAGACAGGAATTGGTATCCCCAAGCACCAAAACAGCATCCGGTTTTTCTTTTAGCAGGACCTTCTCCGACTTGCGGATAATATCCCCAACCGAACTCCCCAGCGATGATGTGTCGACCTCCAGAAAATAGTCTGGTTTGCGCAATTCAAGTTCCTGGAAGAAAATCTCGTTCAGCTCGTAGTCGTAGTTTTGACCGGTATGGACGATTACCTGCGTCAGATGTGCATCGAGCAATGTCATGGTTCTGGAAAGCCGGATTATTTCAGGCCGGGTGCCAATAAAGGTTACAACTTTAAGTTTGGTCATAATAAAGGATATTGTTTGCTTATTAGGTTCAGACTTTTTCGTAAAAGGTGTCAGGATCGTCGGGATTAAAGAATTCGTTAATCCAAAATAATGTAATCAGTTCAGTATCTCCAACGTTGGTGATGTTATGGGTGTACCATACCGGCATGTCGACGAATGAGGGCTGCTCCCCGTTTAATTCAAACCGCAGGGTATTGTCTGTCCCGATGCGGCGCAATTCAATAATCGCTTTCCCCTGTATTACAATAAACCGCTCTATTTTTCGGGTATGGAAATGGTTCCCTCGTGTAATACCCGGGATGGTTGTGGAGAAAGAAAATTGCCCGCCAATTTGTGTTTTGGCCGCTTCGATGAAAACTCCCCGGTTATCCGCATTTTTATTGAGAATAACGGGGTAGTGGGAGGAATGGTCGATATAGCTTCTGAAGGTGTTAAAAAGGTTTAGTTCAAAAGGGCTTCTGATCTTTGGATAGCAATGATTTTCGAAGTAAGTATTCTTGAAATTTTCGAGAATGGCAAGAATATCTGAGACCTGGTTTTCTGAGGTTTTTTGCACATTAATTCTTTCAGGCGAGATCTCCGTCGAGGGCAATATGATTTTCTGATAGAATAGTTCAACCAATTCGCCAATATATATAAGTTTCAGGTTTGCGTCGATAATTATTTTTGGTTGCTCGTTATGGGTTAACTGGTGGCAAAATGTAGATACAACTGAGTTGTAATAGGGATTCCCAAAGGGTCCAAAAACGTTTGGGATTATCAGGCCGGTAAATCGAGTGCCGTTTCGGTGCGCCCATTCTTCAAAAAGCATTCTCCCATCGTGTTTGGATTTGCCATACAGGTTGTCGCTTTCTTCCTGTGTTGAGGATGAGAACAGCAGATGAGGGTGGCTATTTGTAGCCTCCAGCGCAGCAATAAGGCGTTGTACCAGGTTAAGGTTCGTATCATAAATTACTTTCGGATCGCTGTGCCGGTTCATCGCTGCCAGATGAACAATCGCATCGCATTTGGAAACGAAGGAATTGAGTTCCTCAGGATTTTCAAAATAACCGTCTTTAAAGGGAATGGTGGTTATTTCATCTTTTTTCAGGTTGAGGAAATTAAAAAGATGGGTTCCGATGAATCCAGCCTGTCCGGTTATACCAACTTTCAGCATGTTTTTATTATTTTAGGGGATAGGAATAGTTTTTTGTTTGGCCCTGACTTAACTGTCTGAAATTTAGGAATTCGGTTCTGATTTTCAAACCTTTTGGCCAACTTCACTCTTAACAACATCCAGCTTAAGGAGCAACTCCTTTGTTTCGTTGATATTTAAACGATGGGTATTATGGGAGGTGTATTCCTCCATTTGGGCTATTTCCGATTCTCCCTCGATAAAAAACCGGTTGTAATTTAGATCGCGGGTATCGGCAGGAATGCGGAAATAATTCCCAAGGTCTTCTGCTTTTACCATTTCCTCGCGGTTAACGAGTGTTTCGTAGAGTTTTTCGCCATGGCGGGTGCCAATAATTTTAACCTCGTTTCCCGCATTATATAATTCCAATAAAGCATGAGCCAGAACCTCAATGGTTGCAGCCGGGGATTTCTGAACGAAAATATCGCCAGGGTTCCCGTTTTTAAAGGCGAAAAGCACCAGATCGACCGCGTCGTCGAGAGTCATCATGTAGCGTGTCATATGCGGGTCGGTAATGGTGATGGGTTTGCCTTTCTTGATTTGCTCGATAAACAGAGGGATTACAGATCCCCTGGAAGCCATAACGTTACCGTAGCGGGTTCCGCAAAAAGCCATTCCCGTGCCATTCAAGTTTCGCGATTTGGCAACCATAACCTTCTCGCTGAGCGCTTTTGACATTCCCATGGCATTGATAGGGTATACTGCTTTATCGGTGCTGAGCACAATTACCCGCTTTACCTTGTTTTCCAATGCCGCATTAAGAACGTTTTCGCATCCCAGTACATTGGTCCTTACGGCTTCGGTAGGGAAAAACTCACATGAGGGGACCTGCTTCAGAGCTGCTGCCTGAAAGGCATAATCAACACCTTTCATTGCAGAATAAACACTTTCATAATTTCGCACATCGCCGATGTAATACTTGATTTTGGGATTGTTGTAGTATTGTCGCATGTCGTCCTGTTTTTTCTCGTCGCGACTGAAAATGCGGATTTCTTTGATGTCGGTATTCAAGAAGCGCCTGAGAACAGCGTTTCCAAAGGAGCCTGTGCCGCCTGTTATGAGCAAAGTCTTATTTGTAAACATGATTTTCAGTTTTTATACTGGTTATTATTAAATGTTGGAATTTCTTTCTCACGTTGTCTTCATCAAATAATTTCTGTGCGATTCTTTTAGCGTTATTACTGATTTTATTTCTGTAGCTGTTGTTTCCGACAATGTATTTTACTGCCTTGATTATATCCTCGTCGCTCTGATTTGTCAGGCAATATGCGCAGTTGTTTTCAGCACAGAATTTCGAAATTGCAGTCTCTTCCGGTGCGAAAACCAGTATGGGTGTACCGGAAATCATGTATTCGGAAGCCTTGGTAGGTATCGAGTACCTGGCGAATTTCAGACCTGTTTCGGTAAAATCAAGAGGCAGGAGCAACAAGTCGTATTGCTTAAGAAGTGTCGGGATTTCTTCGTGTTTTACGGGGGGACGTATGGTGATATTATTTAAACCTGCAATTTTTTTCGACTCTCTGGACTCATGATTATTGGTAAAAATGTCAAGGGTAACATTTAGATTGTCAAATGAGTAGCTCGATATGGCTCGAGAGAATAAGCTTATTGAATTCTTGTTTGCCAGACCAATTCGTCCGATATAAAGAACTCTGAACGTTTCATGTTGATTTGTTCTGGTAATCAAGGTGTGGTTATATTTTGAAATATCGATGGGATTATGAAAAGCTTCAAATGACTTGCTATATCGCCTTCTATATTCGGATGACATGGCATTGCTGATACTCAAGTACTGATCCACCCGTTCCAGTAGTTTTCGGAATTCCCCATCGATTTTTTTACTCCAATAATTTCTCAGTAAGCTTTTTTTACTGATTGTTGAAGGCCAGTCATCCATCATGTGTATTATGGTTGGCAGCTTCAAGTAATCATGAAGTTGTATTGAGAATAAAATCTCCTCGCGGGTTGATACTTGGATGTATAAAACTTCAGGATGGTATTCCGACAGCCAATCCTTGAATTTGGGGGAAAGTGAGGTTTTCGAAAGGCAATGAAACAGGCCAATCCAGTGCATAAATGGGAAAAACAATTTATCAACTATTATCTGTCGTGGATATGATTTTGAGGCAGCCATGGAAACGCTATCCCTGGTGTCAAACGAGATTAGTCCCGAAGGAAATGATCTTTGAATAAGGTTTAAGGGAAATACCCATCGCTGCTCGTCTTTGCCCAGCTGATAATAGGTGCGGCAAATATCAGTTGTCGTTTTTTGAAGGACATGTCCGGTTGCCGTAACCGCAATTTTATTTTGGGGCCATCCTTTAAAAAGATTGGTAAGAGTGATACCGCCGCCCGAATAATGGTTAAAGGGCTGTCCGAATATTAATATCCTGGGGTAGTTGTTCACATTCATTTTCCTGCAAAATTGATTTATATGAGTTTAGTAGCTGTTTAGCTATTTCTTTAGGGGCATGGCGTTGAGCAGACCTTTTCCTCGCGTTTTCCCCGAGTAATCTGGCATATTGATAATTTCGGGACAATTCCAAAATGGCTGCTGCCATTGCAAACGGTTCTCCCTCCTGAACCAGGATGCCATCCACTTTATCTGTAATAAGTGAATTTATTCCTCCAACATTTGTTGAGATAATAGGAATACCCAAAGCCATTGCCTCACATACACTATTTGGACTATTTTC
>JFJP01005598.1_pt1 | contig 26951 bp, 28 predicted proteins | sample 431651 | NCBI WGS metagenome assembly JFJP01 (sample SAMN02602958, study PRJNA72255) | Microbial mat metagenome, whole genome shotgun sequencing project. | biome: fresh water; feature: sink hole; material: water; isolation source: purple microbial (photo- and chemosynthetic) mats found in...
GGCCGGTTGATGCTCGACTTTGTGGCAGGTGCAGGCTTTACCGGCATTGCCGTGGCGCTGATGGGGCGCAACCACCCGGTGGGCATCGTGCTTGCCAGCCTGCTGTTTGGTGCCTTGTTCCAGGGGGGTGCCGAAGTGGCCTTCGAGGTGCAGGGCTTCACCCGCGACATGGTGGTCACGCTGCAAGGCTTCATCGTGCTGTTTTCGGGTGCCATGTCTTATGTGCTGGCGCCTGTGCTGGCGCGTGTTGTGGTGCGGCGCGTGCGGCCGGAGGTGCCACATGGATGAGGTATTGCTGGGCTCGCTGCTGGGCTCCACGCTGCGTGTGGCCACGCCGCTTCTGTTGTGTGCGCTGGCCGGGTTGCTGAGTGAGCGCAGTGGGGTGGTGGACATCGGACTGGAGGGCAAGATGCTCTCCGCTGCCTTTGCCGCTGCAGCGGCAGGTGCTGCCACTGGCAGCTTGGGCTTGGCGCTGCTGGCCGGTTTGGGCGTGGCGGTGGTGCTGTCGTGGGTGCACGGGGTGGCCTGTGTCAGCCACAGCGGTGACCAGGTGGTGTCGGGTGTGGCGCTGAACATCATTGCCGCTGGCCTCACTGCCGTGCTGGGGGCCGCCTGGTTCCGCCAGGGCGGGCAGACACCGTCCTTGCCCGACAGTGTGCGCCTGGGGGCCGTGTTTCCCGATGCGGCCGCCGCCTTGCAGGGCGTGCCTTGGCTGGGTGCGTTGCTCGGGCAGGGCCTGCTCAGTCACAACGTGTTGGTGTATGCCTGGTGCCCACCGTGTGGTTTGTGTTGTGGCGCACGCGTTTTGGGCTGCGCTTGCGCGCCGTGGGTGAAAACCCCGCCATGGTCGAGGCAGCGGGTGTGTCTGTCACTCGCATGCGCTATGCGGCCCTCAGCCTCAACGGATTGCTGTGCGGGCTGGCGGGGTGTTACCTGGTCTTGGCGCAAAGTGCGTCGTTTGTGCCGAACATGACGGCGGGGCGCGGCTTCATGGCACTGGCAGCGCTCATTTTTGGCAAGTGGCACCCGGTGGGTGCGCTGTGGGCCTGTTTGCTGTTTGGCTTTCTGGATGCCGTAGCCATTCGCCTGCAGGGCGCGGTGTTGCCAGTGGTGGGCGAGGTGCCGGTGCAGTGGGTGCAGGCATTGCCCTACATCCTGACCGTGGTGTTGCTGGCAGGGTTCATCGGCAAAGCCGTGGCCCCCAAGTCTCTGGGCATTCCTTACGTGAAAGAACGCACATGACTTTGTTTGTGGACGAGGCCGAGCAGGCCCTGGCCCAGCGCCTGTGGGCGCAGGCGCTGGCCGTGCAGGCACGGGCGCACGCGCCGTATTCCCGCTTCCATACGACCAGGGGCACACTCACGCGGGCTGCAACGTGGAAAACGCCGCCTACCCCGAAGGCGTGTGCGCCGAGGCCGGTGCCATCAGCGCCATGGTGGTCGCAGGCGGGCGGCGCATCCAAGGCATTCTGGTGGTGGGCACCGGGGCGCAATGGGTCACGCCATGTGGTGGCTGCCGCCAGAAAATCCGTGAATTTGCCGCGCCGCACACGCCGGTGTGGGTGGCCAACGCCGACCGAATCCAGGCCCGCCTGACGCTGGAGGCCTTGTTGCCCCACAGCTTTGGCCCCAACCATCTGTCACCCCCGAAAGATACCGCATGAACCTGTCTGCCCTCCAGGTGCTGCAACACCGCCTGCCCCAAGCCCGCCCCCGAGTGGCGCTGGTGCTGGGTTCCGGCTGGGGCGGCGCGGTGGCCGCCCTGCGCGACCCGGTTCGCGTGCCGTATGCCGAGTTGCCAGGCTTCCCCGTGCCGAGTGTGCAAGGCCACGCCAGCGATCTGGTGTGGGGCCGCCTGGGCCCGCACGAGGTGGTGGTGCTGACCGGGCGCAAACACACCTACGAAACCGGTGACGCCGCTGCCATGAAGCTGCCGCTGCGCACCCTGCGTGACTGGGGTTGTGAGGTGCTGGTGCAGACCAACGCGGCCGGCAGCCTGCGCGCCGACATTCCGCCTGGCAGCCTGATGCTGCTGAGCGACCACCTCAACCTGCCCCAGCGCTCGCCGCTGGTGGGAGAAGCTGGCAACGACCGTTTCGTCAGCATGATCGATGCCTACGACCCCGCCTTGCGTGCTCAGGCCCTGGCCACCGCGCAGGCCTGTGTCAGCCCGTTGCATGAAGGGGTGTACGCCTGGTTTCTGGGCCCTCAGTTTGAAACCCCGGCCGAAATCCGGATGGCCCAGCGCCTGGGTGCCGATGCCGTGGGCATGAGCACCGTGCCCGAAACCATCGTTGCGCGCCACCTGGGGCTGAAGGTGCTGGCCTTGTCGCTCATCACCAACATGGGCGCCGGCCTGTCGGAGGAAACCCTCAGCCATGCCCACACCCTGGCCCAGGCGAATGCGGCGGGTGAGCGAGCCTCCCGCGTGTTGACCGCCGTTCTGGAGAACCTTTCATGGTGAACGCCATGCCGCACCTCCCTGCCGCGCTGGACACCCCCACCCAGCGCCAACAGGCCGCCGCGACCGTCATGGCCTGCCTGGACCTGACCGACCTCAACACTGGCAGCAACGAAGCCGCCATCGATGCGCTGTGCGCCAAGGCGCGTGGCACGGTTGACCTGCCACCGGTGGCTGCCGTGTGTGTGTGGCCGCGCCTCGTGGCCCACGCCCGCCAGCAGTTGCCCTGGCACATTGGGGTGGCGGCGGTGGTCAATTTCCCATCGGGCGAGCAAAGCCTGTCCGAGGTGCTGGCCGAGGTGGCGCAGATTGCCGAAAGCGGTGGCCAGGAGGTGGACTGTGTGTTGCCCTACCAGGCGCTGTGCGGTGTGACGATGCGCCGGCCCTGGCCGCCGCCAGCCAACTGTTGCAAGCCGTGCGCCGCGCCAGCCCGGGTTTGCTCCTGAAAGTCATTCTGGAAACCGGCGAACTGCCCAGCCCCGAGCGTGTGGCCCAACTCAGCCAGCTGGCGCTGGACGCGGGGGCCGATTTCATCAAAACCAGCACGGGCAAAACCCCACATGGGGCCAGCCTGCCCGCCGCCACCGCCATGCTGCGGGTGCTGCAGGCGCGGGGCCAAGCCTTGCCGCCGGGCGCATCGGCCGTGCTGGGTTTCAAACCCTCGGGCGGCCTGCGCACCCTGGCGGATGTGTGGCCGTATGCCCTGGCGGTGCAACAGGCCTTGGGCCCTCACGCGGTCAATCCCCGGCGCTTTCGCGTGGGTGCAAGCAGCCTGTGGGATGACTTGGCGGCGGTGCTGCGGGGCCAGGCCCCTGTCCCAGCGGGGGCGGGTGGGTATTGAGTATTCTTTTTCAATAGCTGTCAGCGCAATACCATCAAGCGCTGGGTGCCAATAATCCTTTAAATATAAAGCCGAACGGTTCCACTCCATGCTGCTGCCCCAAGAAATCATCCGAGCCAAACGCGACGGCGCTGCGCTGGACGCGCAACAGATCCAGGCATTTGTGCGAGGTCTGGTCGATGGCTCGTGGAGCGAAGGACAGGCAGCGGCGCTGGCCATGGCCATCTTCTTCCGGGGCATGGACGTCACCCGCGCCATGATGACCTCGGGCGACGTGCTCGAATGGGGCAGTGCCCACCTGGGCGGCCCTGTGTTGGACAAACACTCCACCGGTGGCGTGGGCGACAAGGTCAGCCTCATGCTCGCGCCCTGGGTGGCCGCGTGTGGGGGCTATGTGCCCATGATTTCCGGCCGGGGCCTGGGCCACACCGGCGGCACGCTGGACAAGTTCGACAGCATCCCCGGTTACCAGACCGCGCCCAGCCTCGACCTGCTGCGCCGCACCGTGGCCCAGGTGGGCTGCGCCATCATCGGCCAGACGGCCGACCTCGCTCCGGCGGACCGGCGGCTGTACGGCATCCGTGATGTGACGGCCACGGTGGAGTCGGTGCCGCTCATCACGGCCAGCATCCTGTCCAAAAAACTCGCTGCCGGGCTCCAAGGCCTGGTGATGGACGTGAAGGTGGGCAACGGGGCCTTTGCCGACAACCTGCCCATGGCGCTGGACCTGGCGCAATCGCTGGTCAGCGTGGCCGAGGGCGCGGGCCTGCCCACCCGCGCCTGGCTCACCGACATGAACCAGGTGCTGGGCCGCAGCTGCGGCAATGCGGTGGAAATGCAAGAGGCGGTCGACTTCCTCACCGGTGCCGATCGCGAGCCCCGCTTGTGGGAAGTCACCCGCGCCCTGGCCGCCGACATGCTGCTGCTGGGCGGGCTGGCCGCAGACGAAGCAGAGGCCTTTCAACAGCTGGACCGTGCACTCGACAGCGGTGCGGCCGCCGAGCGCTTCGAACGCATGGTGCAGGCCCTGGGCGGCCCGGCAGATTTCTTGGCCAGCAGCCGCCAGCACCTCCCCACCGCACCGGTGTGGCTGGACGTGCCCGTGCCCCGAGCTGGCTGGGTGTCGGCTGTGCGCACGCGAGACGTGGGCGTGGCCATCATCGAGCTGGGCGGTGGCCGTCGCAAAGCCTCCGACACGGTGGACCACGCGGTGGGCTACACCGGACTGCACGCCATAGGTCATCGCCTGGAGGCGGGCGACCGTCTGGCAACCGTGCATGCGCGCGACACTGCGTCGGCCGAGCGTGCTGCCCGCGCCTTGCTGGCTGCGGTGACGGTGTCTGACGAGCCGTGTGCCGCACAACCCGTGCTGGTCCAGCAAGTGAGTGGATCAGCCAAGGGGGCCACCACATGACCCGTGCCGTTGTGCTGGTCCTCGATTCTTTCGGCCTGGGCGCCACGCCCGATGCGGCCCTGTTCGGCGATGTGGGGGCCAACACCTTCGGCCACATCGCAGCATGGCGGGCAGCCCAAGGCCGACCGCTGCAATTGCCCCATCTCATGTCATTGGGGTTGGGCCACGCGGCCCAGGCCGCCAGCGGTGAATGGCCTGCCGGTCTGGCACAAGTGAGTCCGCCCACCGGCGGAGTGGCTTACAGCGCGGCCTGCGAAGCCAGCCGGGGCAAAGACACCCCCAGTGGCCACTGGGAGATGATGGGTTGCCCTGTGCCGTTCGACTGGGGGTATTTCCCCACCGAAGCAGCCCTGTCCGCTCAGCCTGTGGGCGGGCAAGCGGCTGAACACATCGGGGTGTTCCCGGCCGGTTTGATGGAGGACTGGTACCGTGCGTGTGGTTTGGAAGGTAGCCTGTGCAACGGTCACGCCAGCGGCACCGAAGTCATTGACCGCCTGGGCGACGAACATTTGCGCACCGGTTGGCCCATTTGTTACACCAGCGCCGACAGTGTGTTTCAGGTGGCTGCGCACGAAACCGCGTTTGGCCTGGATCGGCTGTACGCCATTTGCGAAGCCGCCAAGCCCATTTTCGACAAGGCGCACATCGCCCGCGTGATCGCTCGCCCCTTTGTGGGCGGCGAAGGCGAGCCGTATAGGCGCACCGGCCACCGACGCGACCTGACCACCCCGCCCCCCGGCGAAACCTTGCTGGACCGCCTGCTGGCCCAGGGGCGTGAAGTGCACGCGGCGGGCAAAATCCCGGACATTTTTGCCCACAGGGGCATCAGCCACGCCTACAAGGGTGACGGTAACGCGGCCTTGTGCGAAGCCACCCTGCAAGCACTGACCGCATGCCCAGAAGGTGGAATGGTGTTTGCCAACCTCGTGGACTTTGACATGTTGTATGGCCACCGTCGCGACGTGGCCGGTTACGCCCAGGCGTTGGAGGCTCTCGATGCGTGGCTGCCCCGCTTGCAAGCGGCGCTGCAGCCCGGCGACCTGTTGCTGTTGACAGCAGACCACGGGTGCGACCCCACCTGGCCAGGCTCAGACCACACCCGCGAGCATGTGCCCCAACTGTTCAGCGGCCCGGCCTGCCCGCCGCTGGGGGGGCTTCCTGTCAGCCCCAGTTTTGCTGACATGGGGCAGACCTTGGCCAAGCACCTGGCTGTGGGTCGGTTGGCGCACGGTGAGCCTTGCTGGGTCTGACGGCTCCCTTTTGATGACACCATGAAAAACGGCCCCTGATGAGGGGCCGTTGACGCCGGGTGTCTGTCCCGCTGTCAGGGCTTGGCCGATGTGGGGAAGGGCCAGGCCGCGTGCGGATTCAGGGTGGTTTGTGCGGCAGCTGCCTTCTTGGAAGGGGCAGCTTTTTTAGCGGGCGCGGCTTTCTTTGCCGGTGCTGCTTTGGCTGCGGGTGCGGCTTTGGGTGCCGGTGCGGCCTTGGCTGGTGCAGCTTTCACGGGGGCTGCTGGTTTGGCAGCTTTGGCTGGTGCTTTTGCAGGTGCTTTTGCGGGGGCGGCGGCTTTGGGTGCTGCGGGGGCTTTTTTCGCAGCAGCTTTCGGAGCTGCCTTGGCTACAGGCTTTGCAGCCGCGGCTTTTTTGGCCGGTGCTTTGGTGGCTAAAGGCGCAGCTTTCTTGGCCGGTGCGGCTTTCTTGGCTGGGGCAGCCTTGGGTGCAGGTGCGGCCTTCTTCGCTGCGACCTTGGCAGCAGGCTTTGCTGCGGCTGCCTTCTTGGCTGGGGCTGCAGCCTTCACGGCCACAGGCTTGGCGGCGGCTTTGGGAGCGGCCTTTGCAGCGGGTTTTGCTGCCGTTTTGGCTGCTGGCTTCGCTGCTGCTTTGGCGGCAGCAGCAGGCGCTGGGGCTGCTGCGGCTTTTTTCACGGGAGCCGCTTTGGCGGGTGCCACGGTTTTTGTCGCGGGGGCTGCCTTTTTGGCTGCCGGTTTTTTCGCAGTTGCCATCTGGTTATCTCCTGGGGTGGGTTGCAAAGAACGTCTCTGTGAAAGCCAAGGGGTGTAGAGACGATTCAGTGCACCGCAAACCCCGGTTGTGCAACCGGCATGGCGCTGCGGAGCGCTGAATGGGGGACGCGCCCAAACCACCTGCCGCCGTCGGCCCCGCACCGCTTGAGCGGTGGCTGGGGACAGGCAAGTGGGTGGGGCGCATGTGTGGGTTGATGGCGGTGGCGCGTGGTGGCTGTTGGTTCAGTCCCAAGACAGGGCACCGCCCGACTGGTACTCGATCACGCGCGTTTCGAAGAAGTTGCGTTCCTTCTTCAGGTCGATCATTTCGCTCATCCACGGGAAGGGGTTTTCCTCATTCGGAAACAGCGCTTCCAGCCCAATTTGTGTGGCTCGCCGGTTGGCGATGTAACGCAGGTAACCCTTGAACATGGATGCGTTCATGCCCAGCACGCCACGTGGCATGGTGTCTTCGGCGTACTGGTATTCCAGTTCCACGGCCTTGGTGAACAGGTCTTTGATTTCGGCCTTGAACTCTGCCGTCCACAGGTGGGGGTTTTCGAGCTTGAGCTGGTTGATCAGGTCAATGCCGAAGTTGCAGTGCATGGACTCGTCGCGCAGGATGTACTGGTACTGCTCTGCAGCACCGGTCATCTTGTTCTGGCGGCCCAGCGCGAGAATCTGAGTGAAGCCCACGTAGAAGAACAGGCCTTCCATCAGGCAGGCAAACACGATCAGCGACTTCAGCAGAGTCTGGTCGGTTTCGGGTGTGCCGGTGTGGAAGTTGGGGTCCATGATCGCTTCGATGAACGGGATCAGGAACTCGTCCTTGTTGCGGATCGACGGCACCTCGTTGTAGGCGTTGAAAATTTCGCCTTCGTCCAGCCCCAGGCTTTCCACGATGTACTGGTAGGCGTGGGTGTGGATGGCCTCTTCAAACGCCTGGCGCAGCAAAAACTGGCGGCACTCGGGTGCGGTGATGTGGCGGTAAGTGCCCAGCACGATGTTGTTGGCGGCCAGGCTGTCGGCGGTGACGAAAAAACCCAGGTTGCGCTTGACGATGCGGCGCTCGTCTTCGGTCAGACCGTTGGGGTCTTTCCACAACGCGATGTCGCGGTTCATGTTCACTTCCTGCGGCATCCAGTGGTTGGCGCAGGTGGCCAGGTATTTTTCCCAGGCCCATTTGTATTTGAAAGGCACCAACTGGTTGACATCGGTCTGACCGTTGATGATGCGCTTGTCTGCCGCGTTCACGCGACGGCCACCGAGTTGGGTGGCAGGGGCCTGGCTGGCTGCTGCTTTGGCAGCAAAGGCTGTGGCTGTGTTCAGGGCCTGAGTGGACAGTGACGGCTGGGCAGCCACTGCGGCCACCGCTGGGGTGGCGGGCAATGGAGCAGCAGGCGCTTTTTGAAGGGTGGGCGTGACCTCGTCGTCCCAGGTGAGCATGTCGGTTTCCTCTTGGCGGATTATGGAAGGCGCATGTGGAATTGCATAGCAGATTTCACATGCGTTGACGGGGCAGAAGGGGGGTGTTGCGTGGCGGCATCGTTGCTGCTTTGCATTACCCCCCGGGGCTTGATGTGGGGCTTACTGGCAAGCCTCGCAGCCGGGGTCGTCAATGGCACAGAACTTGATGTCCGTTGCTGCGTCCACGGTCGCCAGTGCGGCCATGGCCGTGCTGCTGGGCGCAGTGGCGGTGTCGTTGGACACAGCATTCATCTGGCCCGAGCGGCCAGTCGATTTTTCGGCGTGAGTGGCGGCCATGGTGCGCAGGTAATAGGTGGTTTTAAGACCACGCAGCCAGGCCAGTTTGTAGGTGTCGTCCAGCTTCTTGCCGGAGGCACCGGCCATGTAGATGTTCAGGCTTTGGGCCTGGTCGATCCACTTCTGGCGGCGGGCAGCGGCTTCCACCAGCCACTGGGTTTCGATCTCGAACGCGGTGGCATAGAGGGCCTTGATGTCCTGGGGCACACGGTCGATGGCGCGCAGGGAGCCGTCGAAGTGCTTCAGGTCCATCACCATCACGTCGTCCCACAGGCCCAGGCGCTTCAGGTCGCGCACCAGGTAGCTGTTGACCACCGTGAATTCACCCGACAGGTTGGACTTGACCGACAGGTTGCCGAACGACGGTTCGATGGACGCATCCACGCCGATGATGTTGCTGATGGTGGCTGTGGGCGCAATGGCCACACAGTTGCTGTTGCGCATGCCGTCCTTGGCGATCTTGTTACGCAATGCATCCCAGTCGAGCGTGGCGCTGCGGTCGGTTTCCACATAGCCGCCACGGGCTTCGGACAGCAGGTTCAGGGTGTCCAACGGCAGGATGCCTTTGTCCCACAGCGAACCTTTGTAGCTGCTGTAGCGGCCCCGCTCGGCGGCCAGTTCGGTGGAGGCCCAGTAGGCGTGGTAGCACACGGCTTCCATGGACTGGTCTGCAAACTCCACCGCTTCTTGCGATGCGTAGGGCACACGCAGGGCGTACAGCGCATCCTGGAAACCCATGATGCCCAGGCCCACGGGGCGGTGGCGCAGGTTGGAGTCGCGCGCCTTTTTCACGGCGTAGTAGTTGATGTCGATCACGTTGTCCAGCATGCGCATGGCTGTGCTGATGGTGCGCTTCAACTTGGCATGGTCCAGCTTTCCGTCGGCAATGTGTTGCAGCAGGTTGACCGAACCCAGGTTGCACACGGCGGTTTCCTGGTCGTTGGTGTTGAGCGTGATTTCGGTGCACAGGTTGGAGCTGTGCACCACGCCCACGTGCTGCTGGGGGCTGCGGATGTTGCAGGGGTCTTTGAACGTGATCCAGGGGTGGCCTGTCTCGAACAGCATCGACAGCATTTTGCGCCACAGGTCGGTGGCGGGCACGGTTTTGGCGGGTTTGATTTCGCCACGGGCTGCCTTGGCTTCATAGGCCACGTAGGCTTTTTCGAAGGCGGTGCCGAACAGGTCGTGCAGGTCGGGCACGTCGGACGGGCTGAACAACGTCCAGGGGCCTTTTTCCATCACGCGCTTCATGAACAGGTCTGGGATCCAGTTGGCCGTGTTCATGTCATGCGTGCGGCGGCGGTCGTCACCCGTGTTCTTGCGCAGCTCCAGGAACTCCTCGATGTCCAGGTGCCAGGTTTCCAGGTAGGCGCACACGGCACCCTTGCGCTTGCCACCCTGGTTCACGGCCACGGCGGTGTCGTTCACCACTTTCAGGAAAGGCACCACACCTTGCGATTCGCCGTTGGTGCCCTTGATGTGGCTGCCCAATGCGCGCACGCGGGTCCAGTCGTTGCCCAGGCCGCCAGCAAATTTGGACAGCAGCGCGTTTTCTTTGATGGACTCGTAAATGCCGTCCAGGTCGTCCGGCACGGTGGTCAGATAGCAGCTGGACAACTGGCTGCGGCGCGTGCCGGCGTTGAACAGCGTGGGCGTGCTGCTCATGAAGTCGAAGCTGGAGAGCACTTCATAGAACTCGATGGCACGGGCTTCGCGGTCGATTTCGTTCAGTGACAGGCCCATCGCCACGCGCATGAAGAACGCCTGTGGGAGTTCGATGCGCGCTTTGCGCACGTGCAAAAAGTAGCGGTCGTACAGGGTCTGCAGACCCAGGTAGTCAAATGCCAGATCACGCTCGGGCTTCAGTGCGGCACCCAGACGTTTCAGGTCGAACTGGCCCAGCTTTTCATCGAGCAGTTCGTTGTCGATGCCTTTTTTGATGAACTGGGGGAAGTAGTCAGGGTAGGCCTGGGCCAAGCCCGCTTGAGTGACCTCGGTGCCCAGCACTTCTTTGGCAATGGTGTGCAGCAGCAGGCGCGCGGTGGCGTAGGTGTAGTCGGGGTCGCGCTCAATCAGGGTGCGGGCGGCCAGGATGGACGCCTTGTGCACTTCTTCAAGTGGTACGCCGTCGTACAGGTTGCGCAGGGTCTCGGCCACGATGGGCTCAGGCTTCACGTCGGTGCTCAGGCCTGCGCAAGACGCCTCGATCCGTTCGCGCAGGGCTGCCATGTTGAGCGCGACCTTCTGGCCTTGGTCGAGCACGTGCAGTTCAGGGGCCGCCTGTGGTGCCTCGCGTTCGCCTTTGGCGGCGCGCTCTTGCGAGCGCCGCTCGCGGTACAGCACGTAGGCACGGGCCACTTCGTGGTGGCTGCCGCGCATCAGGCCCAGTTCGACGTGGTCTTGCACGTCTTCAATGTGGAAGGTGCCGCCACCGGGCCGTGAGCGCATCAGCGCTTTCACCACCGACTGTGTCAGTGCCTCAACCGTTTCGCGCACGCTGGCCGATGCCGCGCCCTGGGTGCCGTGCACGGCCAGAAACGCCTTCATCAGCGCCACGGCGATCTTGTTCGGCTCGAAATGCACCACCGAGCCGTTGCGGCGGATGATCTGGTAGTGGCTCAGCGCTTGTGCGCTGGCGGGGCGTGCCGCATCGCCGTCCCCGGCAAACATGGCGGTGTGGGTGGGAGCGGGGGATGGCTGGTAGGCGGTGGTGGGCATGTGTCCTCTTTCGGTTGCTTTTTGATGCGTGCGCGGCGCAGGCCTTGGGTGTCAGGCCAACACTATATCTAGTGTTTGGGGTGCTGTGTGTGCACTAGGGGTAGTGGTTTTCTCGGGTAAACCGAGAAAAATTCACCGCCTGGCGGGCGGCAATCTCATGCCACTGGCTGGGGGGGTGTTATCCAAAAAAGAGCATTCGCCTCACAACGTTTGTCGATGAAAAAAATTCATCGGTTTCGGGTTGGGCTTAGTTTTGCGTTCGGGCCAGGCCGCGCAGCTCTGTTTCGTAGCTTTGAAGGGTGCGAACCGCCTGGCTGCGTTGCTCTGGTGTGGTGCTACGGTGCAGGGCAGCGAACTGCTCGCAACCGTCGCGCACCAGCTGTTGGACATAGCCGTTGTAGCCAGGTGTGGGCGAAGACGCAAAGCCGGCTAACCAGCCCTGCACCCGAGTTTGTGCCCAGCGCGCACTTTCGGCGTCGTTCTGGCCCACCGGGTTTTGCAAGCTGACCAATGTGTCCAGCAACTCGGCTTGGCGGCGTTCCCGCTCGGCCAGATTGCGCTCGGGCTGAAAGGACGACGCCCGCAGGTTGCTGCGCAAGAGGGCCACCTGCTCATCACTCAGGGCACCGTAGAGCTGGCCGTAACGCTCGCGCAGGGTGTCCAGGCGTTTGTCCAGCCCAGCCTGGGCGCTCAAGTTGACGGGCGAAGTGGCATTGGCGGCAGTGAACCAGGCACGCCGTGCGCTGGCCGAGTGGGTTTCGCGGTACTCGTCGTTGCTTTTGCGCTGGTTTCGCTGCAGTTCGGCCAGCTGTTCTGCTGTGGTCCCAGTGGCCAGGCGGGCCATGGCGGGCACCGCTTGCTGGGTGATGGTATCGAGCAGACTGCGCACTTGTGTCCATTCGCGGCAGGCCTCGGCTGCGCTGATGTCACTGGTGGCCATGACCTGCCAGCGCCTCAGAACGTCGGCGGTGGCTGGCAGTTGGGTGCGGCGGTGCCAGGCCAGCAGTTCGTTCATGTCGGTGCGGGCCTGGTCCGATTGCCTGTCGCTCAGGGGGAGCTGGCGGTTCAGCCACAGCATCCCCAGGTCGGGCAGGCGGTTGTAGCCCAGGCTCACCATGCTGCAGCCCGCCAGCACGGCCACAGCGCCCACGGCCAAGGCGGCGGTAGGTGGGGTGCGGATAATCCGCTGCCAACAGCGCTTCAAACAGGGAACAAGCAGCATGAACATGCAAACAGATGTGGTCGTAATGGCGGCGGGCAAGGGCACCCGAATGAAAAGCAAGCTTCCCAAAGTGTTGCACCGCTTGGGCGGGCGTGCGCTGGCCGCGCATGTGATTGACACGGCCGCACGGGTATCGGCCCGGCGGGTGGTGGTCATCACCGGGCATGGTGCATCGGAAGTGGAAGCGCACTTGTCAATACCATCAAGCGCTGGTGTCACTTTTGGTATTGAAAACGGTGCCCCCGCTGCCGCAGTGCCTGAACTGAGCTTTGTGCGCCAGGAGCCGCAGCTGGGCACCGGTCACGCAGTGCAGCAGGCCATGCCAGCACTGGCCGACGACGGCGTGACCCTGGTGTTGTCGGGCGATGTGCCACTGACCGAGCCCGCTACCCTGCAAGCCCTGTTGGACGTTTGTGACGGTCAGCACCTGGCCCTGCTGACGCTCACCATGCCCGACCCCACAGGCTATGGCCGCATCGAACGCAATGCAGCGGGTGATGTGCAGGCGATCGTGGAGCACAAAGATGCCACCGACGCGCAGCGCCAGATCACCGAGATTTACAGCGGCATCATGGCCGTGCCCACCGCCAAGCTGCGCGCTTGGCTGGCGCGTTTGGACAACAAAAATGCCCAGGGCGAGTACTACCTGACCGACGTGGTCAAGTTCGCCGTGGCCGATGGTTGCACCGTGCGCGCGCACCGCATCACCGACGCGGTGCAGGTGGCCGGCGTCAACAGCCCCCTGCAACTGGCCGAGCTGGAGCGCGCCTACCAGCGCCGCTGCGCCGAACAACTGCTGACCCAGGGGGTGCGCCTGGCCGACCCGGCGCGCTTTGACCTGCGCGGCAGCCTGACCTGCGGCCAGGACGTGGACATTGACATCAACGCCGTATTTGAGGGCCGAGTGGTGCTGGGCGATGGCGTGCGCATTGGTGCCAACTGCTGCATTGCCAATGCGGTGATCGAGGCGGGGGCGGTCATCCATCCCTACACTCACATCGACGGTGAAAAGCTCGGAGTGAAGGTGGGCCCTGGCGCGCTCATCGGCCCGTTTGCCCGCCTGCGCCCCGGCGCAGACCTCGGCCCCGAGGTGCACATCGGCAACTTCGTGGAGGTGAAAAACTCAACCCTGGCCGCAGGCGCCAAGGCCAACCACCTGGCCTACCTGGGCGACGCCACGGTGGGCGAACGGGTGAATTACGGTGCGGGCAGCATCACCGCCAACTACGACGGGGCCAACAAGCACCGCACCGTGATCGAGGCCGACGTGCACGTGGGCAGCAACTGCGTGCTGGTGGCACCGGTCACCATTGGTGCGGGTGGCACGGTGGGCGGCGGCAGCACCATCACCAAAAGCACGGCCCCTGGTTCATTGAGCGTGGCGCGTGGCAAGCAGGTGAGCATTGCCAACTGGGCGCGGCCCACCAAAAAGAAACCGGGTTGAGGGTGCCAGTCTGACGGGAGCGGGGTGTGTGCGCTGACATCCCCCACCCGCCCCCTGTAAGGCAAACGCTGACAAGCCCTGTCGGCGGCACTGACAGCAGATAGCGCCATACGCCGATTCAAGTTTGAAAGGCATGTTTTCACAATCCATATCAACGCTTCAGCACTTGGTCGGTGTGGTACCGAACCCCAAGACGCTGAGCCCCTTGAAGGAGTGAAGACCATGGACAACGAACAACTGCTCGCCGAGATCCGCGAAGCCAACCTCACCTACCTGATGCTGGCCCAAAGCCTCATCCGCCAGGACAAAGCCACCGCACTGTTCCGTCTGGGCCTCACCGAAGAAGCCGCAGACCTGCTCGCAGCACTGTCCCCCGCACAGGTCATGAAAGTCGCCTCCGGCAACATGCTGCTGTGCCGCTTCCGCGTCGACGACGACCTCGTGTGGAACCTGCTGACCAACCACAAGCCCGGCAAAGTCAACAACGACACCACCAGCCGCCTGCACGCCAGCATCCTCATGGCCGGGCGCTTCGCCGAAACCCTGTAAGCCGCACACACCCACGTCAACACCCGGCACAGTAGTCAGAACCGTTCAAGCAAGACAGGAGCACCGCACCATGGCACAGAAAAGCATCGTCAGCGAAAGCGCAGACATCCAGCGCGCCGTCACCCTCATCCACCTCGGTGCCCGCCTGCAAGTGTTGGAAAGCGTCACCAACCTGTCCTACGAACGCCTGTTGCGCCTGTACAAAGAAGTGGCTGGCAAATCCCCCAGCAAAGGACAGTTGCCCTTCTCCACCGATTGGTTCCTCACCTGGCAGCCCAACATCCACGCCAGCCTGTTTGCCAACATCCACCAATACCTGTCCAAAGCCAGCGAGCTCGAAGACATCGACACCGTCATCAAGGCCTACGAGCTGTACACCGAGCAAATGCAGGCAGGTGGCATCGAGCCCCTGCTGAGCTTCACCCGCGCCTGGCGCCTGGTCAAGTTCATGGACAACAACATGCTCACGCAGACCAAATGCAGCTGCTGCGGCGGGCACTTTGTGACGGAGCCGTATGAAATTGCGCGCAACTTCGTGTGTGGGCTGTGCGAGCCACCGGCACGCGCTGGCAAGGGCAGTGGCGCTGGTGCGCTCAAGCTGCATTGAGCGGCAAGTGCCCTGCGGCACAACCGATTTCTCCAAGGGTTGTCCCTGGCGCTCAAAAAGGGGCCCAGGGACTTTTTATTTGTGTAGCTGAAGTCGCTTATGCAATATGCGGGAGAGGCAGTTTCGACGCGAATTTAGCGCGGTGTGTGCTGAAGAAGGCTTTCACGTTGCGCACGTTGGCATCGGTGGTGAACAGCCGCTCGGCCAGCGCCTGGTAGGCGGGCATGTCGGCCACCGTGACCACCAGGCAAAAGTCCGGCCCCGGGCTCACGCGGTAGCACTGCTGCACCGCCGCGTCTGCCACGGCGCGGGCCTCGAACGCGACCAGCCGCTCGGTGGCCTGGTGGTCCAGGCTCACTTCCACAATCGCCGTCAGCCCGTGGCCCAAGGTGTGCGCCAGGCGGTCGGCACTCAGCACCGCCACCTGCCGTTCAATCAGCCCGGTGTCCCACAACCGCTTCACACGGCGCAGCGCCGTGGCGGGCGAAACCCCTACTCGCTCGGCCAGGGCCTGGTTACTGGGGGTGGCATCGGCCTGCAATTGGTGCAGCAAGGCCAGGTCGGTGGCATCGAGTGGTGTGTCTTCTGGATTCATATTCGAATAAAAAATGAAACAATATTTCGATTGTGTCTTGTGATGAAATAATCGAGTAAAAATATAATTAAAAAGTTTAAAAATTTCTCTCTGTGCAGCCTAGCATTGCCCATCGTTTATCAACAGGGGTGGCTCATGTGTGGCATCGTCGGCGCGGTTTCTCGGCGCAACATCGTTCCGGTTCTGGTTCAAGGCCTTCAGCGGCTCGAATACCGCGGGTATGACTCCTGTGGCCTGGCCATCCATGCCAACATCGGTTTGGTGCGTTCACGCAGCACTGCCCGCGTGGCCGAGCTGTTGGCGCAGGTGCAAACCGACAGCACCCAGGGCGGCACTGGCATTGCCCACACCCGTTGGGCCACACACGGCGCGCCAGCGGTGCACAACGCCCACCCGCACTTCAGCCACGGCACGGGGGCCGACAAACCCGCCCGCGTGGCCCTGGTGCACAACGGCATCATTGAAAACCACGACGAACTGCGCGCACGCCTGCAAGCCCGTGGCTACGTGTTTGCCAGCCAGACCGACACCGAAGTCATTGCCCACCTGATTGATTCGATTTACGACGGCGACCTGTTTGCCGCCGTGCTGGCCGCCACGCAGCAGCTGACCGGCGCGTTTGCAGTTGCCGTCATGCACAAAGACGAACCCCACCGCGTGGTCGGCGCACGTTCGGGCTCTCCGCTCATTCTGGGTGTGGGCCAACCCCAGGCAGGCCAGGCCAACGCCGACGGCGAGCATTTCCTGGCCAGCGACGCCATGGCCTTGGCCGGAGTGACCGACCAGATCGTGTACCTGGAAGAAGGCGACCTGGTGGATCTGCAGCTGGGCAAGTACTGGATCACCGACCGCGCCGGCAAACCCGTGCAGCGCACTGTGCGCACCGTGCACGCGCACAGCGGCGCGGCCGAGCTGGGCCCCTACCGCCACTACATGCAGAAAGAAATCTTCGAGCAGCCCCGCGCCATTGCCGACACGCTGGAAGGTGTGGAAGCCATCACGCCCGAGCTGTTCGAGGCCGTCAACCTGCCGCCACCTGGGCAGGGCGCCCACGCCACGTTCAAGGCCATCGACTCGGTGTTGATCCTCGCGTGCGGCACCAGCTACTACAGCGGCTGTGCTGCCAAGTACTGGCTGGAAGACATTGCGGGCATCCCCACCCAGGTGGAGGTGGCCAGCGAATACCGCTACCGCACCAGCGTGCCCAACCCCCGGCAGTTGATCGTCACCATCACCCAAAGCGGTGAAACCGCCGACACACTGGCCGCACTGCGCCACGCCCAAAGCCTGGGCCACACGCACACGCTGACCATTTGTAACGTGGCCACCAGCGCCATGGTGCGCGAATGCAAGCTGGCCTACGTCACCCGCGCAGGGGTGGAAATTGGCGTGGCCAGCACCAAAGCGTTCACCACCCAGTTGGCCGGGCTGTTTTTGCTGACGCTGGCGCTCGCTCAGGCCAAAGGGCGGCTGTCAGCCGAACAGGAAGCCGCGCACCTGAAAGCCATGCGCCACCTGCCTGTGGCACTGCAGGCCGTGCTGGCGCTGGAGCCGCAAATCATGGCCTGGGCCGACGACTTTGCCCGCATGGACAACGCCCTGTTTTTGGGCCGTGGCCTGCACTACCCCATTGCGCTGGAAGGTGCGCTGAAGCTGAAAGAAATCAGCTACATCCACGCCGAGGCCTACCCCGCCGGTGAGCTGAAGCACGGCCCCCTGGCCCTGGTGACCAGCGCCATGCCCGTGGTCACGGTGGCACCCAACGACGCCCTGCTGGAGAAGCTGAAAAGCAACATGCAAGAGGTGCGCGCCCGTGGCGGTGTGTTGTATGTGCTGGCCGATGCGGATACCCGCATTGACAGCAGCGAAGGCGTGAACGTCATCCGCCTGCCCGAGCACTACGGCCACCTGAGCCCGTTGCTGCATGTGGTGCCGCTGCAGTTGCTGGCGTACCACACGGCGTGCGCGCGGGGGACGGATGTGGACAAGCCCCGGAATCTTGCCAAGTCAGTGACTGTTGAGTGATTGCATTGCAATGGCAATACGCTTGGACGGATGAAGGCCGCCACATTGCCGCCCATTCGCGTTGCCCCGGACTTCCGGTGCGAAATTGAAACCGTGTTGCAGCCCGGCGAAACCCTCTCCAAGTTCGTCGAAAACGCGGTGCGTGCCACGGTGGCGTTGCGCAAAAGACAGGCCGAGTTGGTGCAACGGGGGTTTGACTGCCATTGAGCAAATCAAAGCACAAGGCAATGGTGTGCCAGCCAGTGCGGTGGTGGCGACGCTGGAGGCCCGGCTGGCTGCTGCACGGCTTGCCAAACGTCAATGACCTTTGCGGTTGAATTCAGCCCGGCGGCGGCTGAAAACCTTCAGCGACTGTTTGATTTCGCTTTGCAGCGCGAACTCGAGAGCGCGACCGGTGACCTGGATGTGCCCGCAATAGCGCTGCAAGGCATCAAAGACGGGTTGGCTTTTCTGGCGCTGTCACCGTTTTCATGCCGCAAAGTGGGTTCCAGCGCGTTTGTCCGGGAGTTGGTGATTCCCTTCGGGGCCTCGGGGTACGTGGCCTTGTTTGAAATGGTGGACGGCACACGGGTCATCGTCGGCGCTGTGCGCCACCAGCGCGAAGACGACTGCCACTGACCTGGCTGCCCAGTTGGTGGCGGTTCAACTCCACCGCGCCAGCGGCAGATTCAGCAGCAGGTTCTGCGGTTTGAGCTTCGGCAGGCCGCGGCTGTCTTGTCCACTTCTGGTGCGAGAAACAACACCAGACATATGGACAAGCCAAGATGCATCAAGGGCGGCAGAATGGCGCGGTACAGTGAAGTAAAGTGTTCGCTACCCACCCACTCAGGACTCACCCAAATGCATGACCAATGGACACTGAAAAAGAGGCTTTCGGTCGCGTTTGCCGCGATCTTGCTGGTCTCCGGCGCTTTGCTGACCTTTGCAACGGTCAACATCAACAAGCTGATCGGCACCGTGGGGTGGAACACCCACACCTACGAGGTGTTGCAAGAGTCCGAGATCATGCTGCTCAACATGGTGAACATCGAGACCGGTTTGCGTGGCTTTGTGGCGGCTGGAGATGAGAAATTTCTGGAGCCCCTCACCCAAGGTCAGGCGGCTTTCAAAGCCGCGTTCGACCGGGTCAAAAAGCTCACCTCGGACAACCCGGCTCAGCAAGCGCGGCTGGACAAGATGATGGCTAACCATGTCCAGTTCATGGCGGTGGCCACGGCTCTGAAGGCGCTGCGAGCCGATGTCACTGCGGGAAAAGCCTCTATCGATGAGTTGCTGACCGAATTCAAGTTGGGCAAAGACAAAGCGGCCATGGACGCGTTTCGCGCCGGTGTGGCAGAGTTCTCCAGGGTGGAGGCCGACCTGCTCGTCACCCGCTCGGCCGACATGGACAAGGCCGCTTCCCTGACCACCCGCATCCTGACCTTGGGTGGCTTGGCTTGGCTTTGTTTGTGATGACTGGCCTGATTGGCGTGGCGCTCACGCGCAACGTGCTGCGTCAGTTGGGCGGCGAGCCCGCCGTTGCCATGCATTCGGTCAACGCAGTGGCCAAGGGCGACCTCACCGTCCACATTCCGTTGCAGCCTGGTGACAGCACCAGCCTCATGGCCGCGTTGGCTGGCATGCGCGACAGCCACGTGCGAAGTGGCTCAGAAGCGGTGGCTTCAGCCAGTGCACAGATTGCCCAGGGCAACAATGATTTGTCGTCCCGCACCGAACAGCAGGCCAGTGCCCTGGAGCAAACCGCTGCCAGCATGGAAGAACTGAGTTCCACCGTGAAACAAAACGCCGACAGTGCGCGGCAGGCCAACCAGCTGGCGTCAAGTGCCTCCACGGTGGCCGTGGAGGGTGGAGGGGTGGTGGGCCAGGTGGTCGAAACGATGCGAGGCATCAACGAGTCGAGCCGCAAAATTGCTGAAATCATCAGCGTCATTGACAGCATTGCCTTCCAGACCAACATCCTGGCGCTCAATGCCGCTGTGGAAGCCGCACGGGCGGGTGAGCATGGGCGCGGGTTTGCGGTGGTGGCCACCGAAGTGCGCAGTCTGGCGGGCCGCTCGGCAGAAGCCGCCAAGGAAATCAAAAATCTCATCAATGCCAGTGTCGAGCGCGTGGAGCAGGGCACATCGCTGGTCGACAAGGCCGGTGAAACCATGACCGAGGTTGTGGCTTCCATCCGGCGGGTCACCGACATCATGGGTGAGATCAGCGCTGCCAGCCACGAGCAGGCGTCCGGCGTGTCGCAGGTGGGTGAAGCTGTGTCGCAGATGGATCAGGCCACCCAGCAAAACGCTGCCTTGGTGGAGGAAATGGCCGCTGCCGCCAGCAGCTTGAACACTCAGGCCGCAGATCTGGTTGCGGCCGTCTCTGTGTTCAAAATCGGTTCAGACGGTGGTGCGGTCCGCGCCCCTCGCGCCAGTTCGGTACAGCCAGCGCGGGCTTTTGCCGCGCCTGCGGCACCGGTCAAGCGCATTGCACCGCCAAAACCAGCCAACAAGTCCAAGGCCCCCGCCGTTCCAGCCCCACAGCCCGCCAAAGTGCTGAAAGTGGCGGCACCGGCCAAGACACCGCCCAGCGCAGGGGCAGAGGACTGGGAGTCTTTCTGACCCTGGCCCAGGGGTAACGCCCGTCAACTCCGCCGCGCCAGCGGCAAATTCAGCAGCAGGTTTTGCGGTTTGAGTTTCAGCAAGCCCTGCGCGTCTTGCGCCATCGCCAAGTAGACCGGGCGGCCAGCCACATCGCTGCGCATGTCCAGCGGCTGGGCAAACTCCAGTTTGAACAGGCACATCAACCGCTGGTGGCGGACTTCGTCCACCGGTTGGTCTTGGTACAGGTCGTTCAAAATACCGCTGGCCTCGGCGTCCAGGCCCACGTGCCATACCCAGTGCTCATCTTGAATTTCGCGCTCGGTGTTGATGTGAACCTGCACCTGCAAAAAGTGCGACACCCACTTTTCCATCACCCTGCACAGCGCGTCCAGTGCCGGTTGGCCGTGGTTCAGGCACACGGCGGTGTCAAAGTGCTCGCTGCGGGGCCAGTAAATGTCAGCGTTGTCGGTGTCCAGCACGTCCAGGTCCACGCTGCGCAGCTTGGCACCGGCCTGTCGCAGCAGCTGGCCCAGGCTGCCAAAGCCGTCGGTGCGGGCGTGGCGTTCCACGGTGTCGTGGTCGGCTGCCATCACCGTGCCACCCTCCAGCACGCTGATTTTTTGAGGTCTGAACAGCATTTCCGCCGCACGGGCCTCCATGGCGCTGGCTTGGGGGCCCATCACGTGGCGCAGCAACACTTGCGTGAGTTGGTGCACCAGCACCGGCGGCACATCCACACCGCTGCCCTGGAACAGCGCCAGGTAACTGGCTTCCAGCGTGGGGCGCGCCAGCAAGCGGTCGCGAAAGCGCAGCCACACGGCCAGGTTGTCGGCCGCGTCGCGGTCGGCCAGTGCGTCCAGATCGGGCGCGGTGACTGTTCGGCGCGGGTCGTCCAGCAGCCGCTGGTGCAAGGCCAGCTCAGCCTCGCACGAGGTGGGAATGGGCGCCAGCTCGGGTCGTTGCAGCAGGTGCTGCAAAAACGCGTCGGTCACCACCAGATGGTGGCCGGTCTGGGTGGCCAGCAGGGCGTGGCCGCAACTGGGCCAAAAATCGGGGGTGGCGTCGGTCATCTGGAGATTGTCCCTGCCCGCTTGCCCTACCATCGGCGCCCTCGCTCTATTCACCCACAGTTTCATTCCCTTGTCCGTGTTGGCCAGCGCCTTGTCAGCGCCATCTCCCCTCGTTCGCCTGCTGGCCGACACCACTTCGGTGCCGGTCGACGTGTCACGTCAGGACTTTGCCGAACAGCTCAGCCAGTGGCTGGGCGCGCTGGATGCTGTCACGTTGCACGGCACCCACCAGTCGCTGAAATCGGTGGTGGGCAGCAGCCCCCTGGGCACGTCGCCCCACAGCCCTGCCGCACTGGAGGTGCACTTTCAGCGGGTGCGGTCTGCGCTCGTGGCAAGGGTGTCAGAGCCGGTGCGGCTGCCAAACGGGGCTCACGAAGGTGGACAATCTGCCTCCCGCCTGTTGCGCGCCGCTGCCGAGGCCCCCTTGGCCGCTGGTGAAGCGAGCTTTGCACCGTATCGCCAGCACTGCCAGGCGCTGCAACGCCACATGGGCCTGAAAATTGCCACTTTGCGCGCTCAGGTGCGCCAGGTGCTGGCCCACGGGGCTGCGCCGCTGCGGCAACTGTCCGAAATGGACGCGGTGTGGGAGCAAATGCTCACCACCCGCGAGGCCAAGCTGCTGTCCACCGTGACCGCGTTGCTGGAAAAGCGCTTTGACCATTTGCGCGGAGCGGGGGAATTGGCGCGGTATGCGCCTGAACAACAAGCCGTTTTGCTGGCCGAGTTGAACGTCCGCCTGCTGCCCGTGGTGGGGTTGGTGGAGGCGTTTGCCCAGCACGACAACACACAGAAATCCAACGCATGAACCGTTATCTATTCACCGCCGCGTTTGCCCTGGGCCTGTTGGCCCTGCTCTGGGTGGGCGCGGGTTTTGTGGGCAGCAGTCCCATGGCTTTGCTCATGACCGGCGTCATGGCTGGCGTGTACGGTCTGGGCGCATGGGAGCTGTCGCGGTTTCGCGCCGCCACGGCGGGCTTGAGTCACGCTTTGGCTGCCGTTCCCCAGGCGTTAGACACCCTGCACGACCTGAACACCTGGCTGGCCAGTGTGCCGCCCACGCTGCAGCACACCGTGCGGCTGCGCATCGAAGGCGAGCGAACCGGCTTGCCCGGCCCTGCGCTCACGCCCTACTTACTGGGGCTGCTGGTCATGTTGGGCATGTTGGGCACGTTTTTGGGGCTCATCGTCACCTTCAGGGGCACTGTGTTTGCGCTAGAGGGTTCGGCAGATTTGCAGGCCATCCGCTCAGCACTGGCCGCGCCCATCAAGGGGCTGGGGCTTGCGTTCGGCACCTCTGTGGCAGGGGTTGCCGCGTCGGCCATGCTGGGGCTGATGTCTGCCCTGGCCCGGCGCGAGCGGGCCGAGGCGGGCAGGATTCTGGACACACGTGTGGCCACGGTGTTTCGCCCGTTTTCACTGGTGTACCAGCGCCAGGAAACCTTCAAAGCCCTGCAAGCCCAGGCCCATACCATGCCCTGCGTGGTGGACAGCCTGCAATCCCTGGTGGACGGCCTGGAGCGCCGCAGCCAGCAATTGAGCACACAACTGCTGGACCAGCAGGCCCAGTTTCACCGGGACGCAGCCCAGGCCTACACCGGTCTGGCCGACAGCGTGGGCCAGGCCCTGCACACCAGCCTGGCAGCCAGCGCGCAGGCGGCCGGCGACGCGTTGCAGCGCACCGTTCAAGCCGCCATGGCGGAGATGGTGCAGGCCTCTGCCCAGGCCCACCAGCGCCAGATGGATGCCGCCCAAACCCAGTTGGCCGGTGTGGCCACGCAGTTCGGTGCCACGGCGCAGGCCGTTTCCACCGCTTGGCAACAGGCGCAGCAAGGTCAGGCCACCACCCAGCAGGCTTTGATGGACGGCCTGGCCCAAACCCTGGCTGCGTTCACCCAAACTTTTGAGCAGCGCAGCGCCGCGTTGCTGGCCACTGTGCAAAGCACGCTGGCCCAGACCCAGGCCGACCTGGCCAGTGCAGACCAGCAGCGCCTCGCCGCCTGGACCCAGAGCCAGACCGTCAGCGCTGACGCGTTGCAGCGCGAGTGGCAGCGCCTGGGCGCACAGACCCTGGCCCAGCAAGACGCTGTGTGCCAGACACTGGCGCAAACGGCCACCGCCATCACGCAGCGCACGCGCGAGCAGGCCGACCACACCCTGGGTGGCCTGGACCGTGTGCTGGCCCAAGCGCAGGCGCTGGCCCTGGCCCGCAGCGAGGCCGATGCCCTGGCCGAGCAGCAACACACCGAACGCCTGACCCAGCTCACCACCCTGTGGCGCACCGAGCTGGCCGCCCTGCGCCAGGACGAAGCAGAGCGCGGCCAAGCCGCTGTGGCCCGCCTGGGCGAACTGCAAACCGCGCTCACCCACCACCTGGCCACCCTCGGTGCTGCGCTGGAAGCCCCCATGGCCCGCATGGTGGCCACGGCGTCTGAGGTGCCACAGGCCGCAGCAGGCGTGATCACCGAACTGCGCCAGGAGATGTCCCGCCTGACCGAGCGCGACAACCTCGCCCTGGCCGAACGCGCCGAACTGGTGGGGCAGATCAACAGCCTGCTGCAAGGCATGGGGCAATCCGCAGCCCACGTCAGCGCCAGCGCGGTGGAACTGGCCAGCGTGGGCGAGGCCTTTGGCCACGGCATGGGCCTGTTCAACAGCACCCACGACAAACTCACCGACGGCCTGGCCCGGCTGGAAACCACGCTGCAACAGAGCATGGCCCGCAGCGACGAGCAGCTGGCTTATTACGTGGCGCAAGCACGCGAGGTGATTGACCTCAGCATTGCCGCTCAACAAGGCATCGTCGAAGACCTGCGCCGCCTGCACGCCAAAGGCCTCACGGCATGACCGACCTGACCGAACACGACGGCGGACCAGACCATGCCGCCGCCGACACCTCCACCGTGTGGGCGGTGTTTGGCGACCTCATGGCAGGGTTGCTGGGTGCCTTTGTGTTGGTGCTGGTGGGCGTGCTGGTGGTGCAGGTGGACCTGGTGGCCAGCCTGGAAGCCGAGGTGCAGAAACGCCGCTTGGAAGAACAGCGCCGCATGGCCCTGGAAAAAGCCCTCGCCATTCCGCTGGAAACCGGGCGCGTCACGCTGGCCAACGGGCGCATTGGCATCAGCGGCAGCGTGCTGTTCCCGCTCAACTCCGACCAGCTTCACCCCGACGGGCGGCAACTGCTCAAAAGCCTGGTGCCGCCGTTGCGCGTGTACCTGGGCGAGCGCAATGAGCTGCTGATGGTCAGCGGCTTCACCGACGACAAACCCATTCAGGGCCACAACGCCCGTTTTGCGGACAACCTGGAGCTGTCGGCTCAGCGGGCATTGACCGTGACGCGGGCCCTGATCGACGAGGGCATGCCTGCATCCATCGTGTTTGCCGCCGCCTTCGGGGCCGAGCAACCCGCAGCATCGAACGCCGATGAAAAGGGCAGGGCCCTGAACCGCCGCGTGGAAATGGCACCGGTGCCCCGAACAGCCCCTGTGCCCACCGAGCGCCGCCCGTGAAAGCAGGGCATGGGTGACATGGGCAATGTCAGCGAGGGGCCCTGGGCCCAGCCGCTCGCCGCCTTGCGTGAGGCAGGCGCGGCGCAGTGCGCGCCCCTGCGCTGGCACCACCTGAACGCCCTGGCTCGCCGCACCCAGTCCGCCCCGGCCGATGTGCAAGCCGTGCTGGCACCCAGGCTGAACGCTTTGTTGGGGCATTGGCTGGATGACTTGCAAGCCGAGGGCGCGCCGCTGCCCGAGTTGCAGGCCACCCCCAAAGCCACGCCTGCAGTGGCGCGGCAGCCCGGTGCGCTGGCCGCCCTCACCCACCACCTGCAAGCCGTCCGTCAGGCCCAACACCAGGCCAGTCACCCGGTGGGCAGCGGGCTGTTGCCCGACACTGGCCACCCCGGCGAGAGCCCCAGCGTGTCGCGCTTCAGAGAAACCTGGGCCCACATCGCTGCGGAACACCAGGTGGCCCGTGCCGTGGCCCGTGCGCCCGACAACGCCGGGCCGCTGAACTCGCACATGCTGGTGCTGCGCTCGCTGTCGCTGATGCAAGAGGTGTCCCCTGACTACCTGCGCCGCTTTTTGTCGCATGTGGATACCCTGCTGTGGCTGGAGCAGGCCACCGAAGTCCCGAAGACACCCCGACGATCAAGATCTAAAAAATAGAGCTGTCCATGCAATACCGTATTGCTTCAGAGGCATATTTCTCATGAAAAATTCACTGCAAAGTGCATTCGCTCAAACCGGGCTGGTGTATTCCACCGACAGCGGTCGCATGTGCCCTGGCTGTCGCCAGCCGGTGGCGGCTTGCGTGTGCAAAGCGGCAGCGCCTGTGCCGGTGGGTGATGGCGTGGCCCGCGTGTGGCGCGAAACCAAGGGCCGTGGAGGAAAAGCGGTCACGCTGGTCAAAGGCCTGGCGCTCGACGCCGCCGCACTCACTGCCCTGGGCAAACAGCTCAAAGCCGCCTGCGGCAGCGGCGGCACGGTGAAAGACGGTGTGATCGAAGTACAAGGCGACCACGCCGAGCGCGTGGTGCAAGAGCTCACTCGCCTGGGTCACCGCGCCAAACGGGCGGGCGGGTGATTTACACCAACCAGATGGCCCGCAGCCCCAACATGAAGCCACCAGCCACCCGTTCGGTGGTCAGCAGGCCCAGTTGGTGGATGTGGTCGGTGGACAGCACATCGGCCATGGGCAGCGTGCGGCCCCGCTGGGTGGGTTTGAAATCAGACAAACGCAAACGAACCAGTGCCCACTGCGGCGGGGCTTGAAACACCACCTGGTGTTGAACCCCGTCGGCCTCCGGGTGCAGGTGCAGGGCCAGTTTGAATGGGCGGCCAAAGCCGCAGGCCTCTACCACCACAGCTTGGGCTTGACCCACGGGAATGGGGTGGGGCAGGGCGGCTCGTACCGACGCAAACCCGCCGCCATTGGCCAGGCTGACTTCGCCCGAAAACACCGCGCATGGCTGTGCTTCAGGCGCGTTGGGGTAAGCCAGACTGCCCGAGCCTGTTGGCTTGAACTCCACCGCGCCGCTGGAACGCCCGCCCATGAGTTGGTCGTGCAGGCCTTGCCAGTCGGTGGCGGCGGTTTCATCGCTGAATGTCCACAACAAACGGGCGGCGGGCGACGGGGCCACAGCGCGAGCCGTGGCCGTGCCGTAGGCTGTGTCAGTGCTCATGCGGTGGACAGGGCTTCGGCCCGGCGCACCGGCACCTGCCAGGGCTGGCCGGGTTGTGTCAGCGCTGTGATGGCAATGACCGGTGGCAGCGAGGCCACAGCCCCAAAAATGGTGGCAAACGAGCCATCGGCCGCGTCCCGTCCGGTGCCAATGCGGATGAAGCCCATGGGAATGGCCGTGCCAGAGGGGTCGAACAGGTACCAGCGGTGGCCCACGTAAGCCTCGACATAGGCGTGGAAATCGGTGGGACCCAGGGCGGGGTCGGCCCCGTAGTCGATGCCGGTGGTGAAGCGGGCCGGGATGTTCAGTGCCCGGCACACGGCAATCATCAGGTGTGCAAAGTCGCGGCACACGCCCACGCGGTCGGTCAGCGTGTCGAGCGCTGACGTCATGGAGTTGCTGGTGTTGGACTTGAACGTGACCTGCGACTGCACCCACTGCTGTATGGCCTGCACCCGCGTGTAGCCGTGGGGCAGCGC
>JFJP01034812.1_pt1 | contig 26947 bp, 16 predicted proteins | sample 431651 | NCBI WGS metagenome assembly JFJP01 (sample SAMN02602958, study PRJNA72255) | Microbial mat metagenome, whole genome shotgun sequencing project. | biome: fresh water; feature: sink hole; material: water; isolation source: purple microbial (photo- and chemosynthetic) mats found in...
TTGGTGAACTTACCGTTGATGATTTTACCGGTACCGATGAAGGTATCGAAGGCAAGCCATCCCAGTATGCATGGCAGACCGGCGCGCGGTACTCCTTGATCCCTATAGATGACGTGGTGCTGACGGTCGGAGGTGAATATACCTTCGCGAGCGAATGGGTATATACCCGCTGGCAGCCGTATCTGACCATGTACCAGCGCCACCTGATAAATGGCAGCCAGGGAACGGACTGGCCTCTCGGTTTTACCTGGGGTCCCGACGCAAACCATTTCGGTCTGTTCGCGAACGCCAGCCTGGAATCCGGCGCAAGCGTGGAACTGGGGTATGAATACCTGTCAAAAGGACCGATTTACCTGGGGATGATGGATGCGGATGGAGATCCTGTCTACTATGATTATGACTGGCGTACGGACAACACCAAGGATACCTCGCTTGCGGCGATCAGGGCATTGCCTGACCAGTCTAGCCACGGAGTCACGCTCAAGGCGAGTATGCCGCTGCCCCGGCGATTCGAAGCCAACGCCAGCCTGCAATACTGGCACCATACTGATTATCGCAATACTTCGGGCGATACACGGAATTTCATCCTGGCTTCAGCAGGAGTCTTGTGGCGTTACTGAATTTGGCGGTCGCTTACAGCGAAACCGAACAGCCCACGGTCAGCTGCAGGTCATTGCCCAAATAGTCCCGGATGCCGTCTTGCCTGTGGTACACCCAGTCGTTGACCCAGTCCAGGTGTATCCAGGTTTCGGCATCCAGAAACCCGAACAATTCAGGGAACCGTGCCTCCGCGTAGAGGCTCGCTGCCACGGTTTCCGCGATGCTGTCGCCTGAAGGGGTACTGCCGTCGTAATCGGCGTAGCCCGCGTTGTTGCCGCCGAGGTTGTGCGACATGAAGAAATCCATCTCGCCGTGCCTCATGCCGAAGAGCCTTGCGCCAAGCGTGCCAAGACCGATCAGCTTCCAGTCGGCTCTCCAATCGAGTACCAGTGCGTCCCCGCCGTACTCGTACCCGATGTAATCAAGATTGAGTATGTAACCGGGGCCGATCTCACCGTTGGTGAAATACTTTCTGAACATCAGCAGGTCGACACCATCTCGCCTATATAGCACGGGATCCGTCAGTGCGCCTTCCAGTGACATGGTCAGGATTCCCGGTCCGGCAAGCGCCGTCATTTCCATTCCTGCCAGGTAGCCAAGCGCTCCGGATTGGGCGGCGCTCTCGTTCGGTGCTCTGGCCTGATCGAGTGCCAGCTGGGCGTAGGCGTTCCAGCCCCGGCTGAAATTCCAGTCGAGTTCAGCGTGCGCTATGGCGTTGAAGATGGAGCGGTTGTTGAGGTTGTGATAGATGAATGATGGATTGAGGTGCCTGGCATCGAATACGTCATTCTGGTACATGACGTTTTCGGAAATCGCGAAGGAGATGCTATCGAGTATCCGGAACTCCAGGCGGTGCGCCATCAACAGCTTGAAGGCTGTATCGGGGTGCTCTCCGGGAATGGTGGCAGTCTCGAAAAAGACATTCAACCATTCGTACTTGAAGATGTCTGAAAATGCCGTGAACCTGGCAAAGTCGTGGTAGTCAACATGATCGTCTATGATGAAATTACCCGAATGGCCATTGCCCCAGCTTATTTTGTCCCTGGCTACCACGATATTCCAACCGACTTCCTGGTTGATTCCGCCAATGGATGTAACGGCTCGTTTGGGCCACTGGAAGTCGAAATTATAGCTATGCTCAAAGTAATTTGTCAGGAACGGCGCTCCATAGATGATGGATTCCGATACCAGCAAGGCTTGGGTATCCGTCGGCGCTATCAATGCCGCTATTCCCGCGGGGTAGACGTCGGTTGCCTCGTAACGGGTATCCAGGTAGTTGAACAGGTTGCGGCCGTACTGCAGGTCGCAGTATGTGTAGAAAAAATCGCCTAGTGAAAAATCAAGTGTTGCCTTGGCAATCGGTCTGCGCTCTTCGAAACCGTTGATCCAGTCTGTTTCCAGGTTGTAGTCCCCATTGGTGTGCGCGTATGCTTCGAGGGATGTTTCTACGGCAACGCCAAATTGAAATCCGCCGGTAAGCCCGAACTTGAGGCCTTGTTTGATTATGCCTGCTATGGAATCGTACAGCAATCCAACCGTTCCAGACAGCTGCGAACGATCGATGCGTCCGAGAATCAAGGCAGCCTCGGTTTTGCTCCAAGGGCGTGAATCTGAAGGCGTACCTGAGCCGGTAATCGTATAGAGTGCATCCATATCAGCGTATACTGCCGAGCTCATTGGAATGATTTCCTGTGAAACCGGCAAAGCAAACGTAATGCCAAATACGCTTACCATCATGATTGCTGAAACGATAATCCTTCTCATGGTGATCCTTCTTTCCGGAACCTGATTGTAATGGCATACCATCAAGGCTTCAATGGAATGGTACTGCGCGCAATATCAATAGTGATCTGGCAATACGATGAGACATACTAAGCTGCTGCAACTTGCGGAAAATCGCACCGCGGTGTATGAACGGTGCATAAAATCAAAGGATGGCACAGAGGAGTCACCATGAACGATTGGGAAGTCAAGGGTCGCGTTGCCGTTGAATATCGGCGTGTCAGAAATTTTATTGATGACTTGTCAAGGCGCATACTGACCAAGGGAACCCCTTTTGATTGTACGGTGCATGTCACTGCTGACCATATTCCCTTGTCACAGAGCATCGAACTCGAGCGCAAGCCCGTGCGGGAAGGCGAAGTCTGGGGTCATACCTGGGATTCCGGTTACTTCAAGCTGAAAGCCGAGGTTCCCGCGACGCATAGTGGCAAAAAACTTGCCGCCTGGCTTGATTTTGGTGGCGAGGCCCTGATCTACGATGCAACGGGGGCACCATTGTATTCACTCTCGAACGGCTCGGCTTTTTCAGAATCCTATTCAAAGGACCGCTATGCCCTGGGAACATTTGCTGAAGGAAAAAACCTTGAGCTGTTCGTAGAGGCCGCTGCCAACAACCTGTTTGGAGTGATCACGGCGTCAAGCCCTTTCCAAAGGCAGGCTGAAAAGCTTCATGGCACCTACGAAGCGCGGGTGGTCCACGCGGCGTTATGCCTGTTCGACGAGAATTTATGGCATCTCTACCTTGATATGGTGCATCTGATCACTATATTCGACCTAGCCGACCCAGCCTCTGTCAAAGCTGCCAGATTGTTGAGAACGCTCTTTCAGGCAGTCCAGTCATACCACGAGGATCCAGCCCGCGCGGGAATCTGTCGGGAAATTCTGGGGTCAGAGCTCTCCAAACACGCCGTTCCTTCAGCCCTCAAGACTACCGTGGTCGGGCATTCCCACATCGATACCGCATGGCTCTGGCGGCTCAAGGAAACCAGACGCAAGGTAACGCGGACATATGCCAGCCAGCTAGATCTGATAGAACGCTATCCGGGCTACGTGTTCGGAGCCTCCGCTCCGCAGCACCATGCCTGGGTAAAGGAAGATTTTTCCGATGTATACCGTCGAATAAAAAAGGCGGTTGCTGAAGGCCGCTGGGAACTCCAGGGTGGGATGTGGATAGAAGCCGACTGCAACATCCCCTCGGGAGAGTCGCTGGTAAGGCAGTTCCTGCACGGCAAGAATTTCTGGCTTGATGAGTTTGGGGTCGATGTGAAGAATTGCTGGATTCCCGATGTTTTTGGCTACTCGGCCAGCCTGCCCCAGATCATGAAGAAGGCGGGCGTCGATTTTTTCCTGACCCAGAAGCTGTCCTGGTGCAAGTTTTCGACTTTTCCTCATACCACTTTCCGGTGGCGGGGCATAGACGGGTCGGAAGTGCTGACGCATTTTCCGCCTGAAAGCAATTACAACAGCAATGCCGATCCGGAAGCGCTCATCAAGGCGGAAAAGCAATTCAGGGAGAAGGCGTATCTTGACGAGTTCATGACGTTGATGGGGATAGGCGACGGCGGTGGCGGACCCAAGGAAGAGCATCTGGAGCGGGTGTTGCGGAGCCGCGATAATGAAGGGCTTCCGCTGGCATCTTTTGGCAGGGTGGACGGGTTTTTCGAGCGCCTGAAACCACACGCTGCTGAATTGCCCGTCTGGGTGGGTGAGCTGTATCTGGAATATCACCGGGGTACTTACACCACGCAGGCAAAGATTAAGGCCAACAACCGCAAGCTGGAGCAGGAAATCAGGGCGGTTGAAGCTCTGTGCTCTGCTATGCCGATAGATGAATATCCCCGTGAAGAACTCGCTGGCGTTGTCCGCACGCTCCTCTTGCACCAGTTCCACGATATTCTTCCCGGCTCCAGTATCCATGCGGTGTACGAAGACGCCGAGCTCGCTTTTACGCAGGCGTTCCAGATACTGCATGATCTGCGGATCAAAGCTACCAATCGCTTATGTAGACCAGAACCCGGTACCATCACTCTGTTCAACTGCCTGACCACCCCGTGGAAAGGCGCATGGAGTTTTCCCGCCACGCTTGGTGCTCTTGCCGTGCGCGATTTCAGTGGTCGGATTCTGGCTTCGCAACTGGACGATGGTGCTACTACCGTAGCTCTGACCCTGCCGCCTTTGTCGTTTACCGTCTTTTGTTTTGAATCTGAAAAAATGCTTGTAGATAGCCACGTAAAAGAAGCGCGAGCTCTGACCCCCGATGGAACTTTGAATGTAAATCAGACTAATTCTGGAGCTCTGACCCTTGAGAACAGTTTGGTACGGTATCGGTTTAACGGTGATGGCATGCTGGTGGAAGCGGATGACAAGGCAACGGGTAAGCAGCTTCTCAAGCCCGGGGTCGCTGGAAACGTGTTTTCGTACTACGAGGATATCCCTCATAATTTCGACGCCTGGGATATCGACTACTATTTCAGGGAACAGTTGCTTGAGACAGCCAGGGGTCAGGATGCCCCTGAGTTGATGCGTGGTGCCGTCCGCAACGGGTTGCGATTCCGGCTTGCAGTCGGTTCATCCACGATCACTCAGGATGTCTGGCTGGAAGCTGACAGCCCGAACCTACGATTCGAGACTGTCATCGAGTGGCATGAGGAGCACAAGCTGCTCAAGGTGGCTTTCCCGCTTGATTCTTTGGCTACTGAAGCTCTGTGTGAAATTGCCTATGGCCATGTAAAAAGGCCTACCCATGCGAATACCGATGCTGATTTTGCCAAGTTTGAGGTATGCGCCCATCGCTGGGTGGGTATTGGTGACGAAACTGGAGGCATGGCACTGCTCAACGATTCCAAATATGGTCATTCTGTCCGCGACAATGTCCTCGAGCTTACCCTGTTGCGCTCGCCACTCAATCCCGACCCCATTGCTGATCAGGGTGAGCATAGGTTTAGCTATGTGCTGGCCCCGTATCACGGCTCGTTGGTCGATTCTCCGGTCATTGCAGCGGCTACAGCTCTCAACAGGCTTCCTCTCGTACTCGAGGGCAGAGCCGAAACCACCAGACTGCCTGTGCAGTGGTCCGGAGAAGGCATTTCAATGGAGGTTCTTAAAAAGGCTGAAAAGGAAGAAGCCTGGATAGTCAGGTTGGTCGAAATCCGTGGTCGCAACTCCACAGGGTTCCTGAGTTCTGGATTGAAGGATCCCAAGCTTTGTACTACGGACCTGATGGAGTGGAACGATGGGCCTCTGGAAGATTTTCAGGTTTCACGCCGGGTGGATCTAAACCCTTTTGAGATACTCACGTTCAAGGTTTACATGGGAAAATAGTAGCTTCTATGCGTACGTGGAGATGTAATAATAACCTATTAATACGAGTAACTCGCGTGTAGCGTCATCCAGGCGCGATTCAAGCTTGGTGGCTTCCCTGACAATCCAGCACCAGGTGCCAAGCCTCATATCGAGCTTCATCGCGTGTTCAACCAGGTCGGAGCTACCCATTTCCTTGCCGAAAACCATCTGTGTAAGCATCGAGCTTGCCGTGAACAACGTCCGCAAGGCTTCTGTCCAGGCACCTTCAGCCCTGGCTTCCTGAGCCATCGATAGCAGCCCTTCCAGTGCGGCCAAGTCATGAGCCTCATGAGAAACAGCTTTGCCATTTGACTGGAAGATGCCCTTCATGCCTTGCCTGAAGCTATCTTCCAAAATCTTGCGGCGGGCGGACTTCTCCTGTTGGCTGCCGGTAAGGTATTGATAAAACTCGCCAGGCCTTCCCATCAGATTTGCTATGGCAATCGCGTATTGCTTTCTCAATATTTCATTCGATGTCTCTACGAGCCTGGGAAATAACTCCCAGACCGCTGCGAATGCTTCGTAACTTGCTTCCGCACCGGAATCGCGCGCCCCGCTCATGGCTTCTGCTCCCATCACGAGCACTGAGTGGTCATGTTCGGAACGGAAGGCTGTCAGCAAGGCCTTTGTCGCCTCTACGCCACGGATGGAACCCAAAGCCTTGGCGCATGCTGCGCGCAATTCCGGCGAACTGGACGCCATCGCATCTGCTAGCTGCGGAACAGCAGCAGGATCGCCTATACGTCCAAGCGCACGGGCAACTTCGATGCGGATGGTCGATTGATTGTCTCCAAGAATGGATACGAGTGATGGAACAGCCTCCTTGTCTCCAATTCTCCCGAGCGCCCGTGCTGCTTCCTCGCGCACCTCAGAGGATGGGTCGTCGAGTCGTTCAATGATCTCCTGTAATACGAGTGTGCCGCTGTCGTTGTCGATATGGCGAAGGGTATCCTCTACACGACGACTGCCAGGAACTTTGTTGAGTGCTGACAGCGATACGAAGCTCCGTATGATGGCGCCTCCGGCAAATTGTGAAATGATTTCTCCGAGTGGTTTCTCGCGGCCTTCTTTGGTGCGCGATATCAGGATTCCTGCCAAGAATATGAGCACTATCGAGATGGCTTGTACGACGTGGAATCCGCGCAATTCCAGAGTTCCAAGAATGAAGCGTGAATCAGCTAAATAGTCCTTGAGCTTGCCTCCCAATACAGGAGAGATGGCAGACACAACGCTAGCTATGGTGCTGTACCAGGCTATGTATGCTACACGGTTTTTTTCAGGAGCAAGGCTGAGCATCAGCTGGCCTGCTCCTTCATGAAAAGCCGGTCCGAAGATACCGCCTATGAGAGCTATCAAAGGTAGCAGGTAGACATAATTACCCGGTTTCACGAAGAGATAGAGTATCCATCCAGCCGTTGTGAGCAGTCCGATCAGCACCACGTACTTCCTGCCAAAACGGTCCATCACAACGCCCCAGAAAGGCGCAACCACTACCCAGGCGAGCTGAGAGATAACAGTCATAATGCCAAGCCAGGTAAGCGGCGCTCCGATGCCGTCCTTGGCTGTTATCCAGGGCGCCTGGAAGGGTCCAATAAGGTTCATCGCGAAAATTGCAGCGCCTATTGAAACCGAGTAGCGCACGAAGTTGCCGTTGCCTAAAGGCTCCAGGAAGTCCTTGAACGCAATCATGCCCGAAGTCGAACCTGCGATGTCAGCCTTGCTTGTCATAAGCAGCTTGACCGGTTCTGGTATACGTATATACAGGAGGATGTCGATGATGCCAGAAAATGCGCCAAGTCCGATGACGATGGTGTAGATGATCGCCAATTTGCTTTCCGGGAACAGGTCTATGGCCAGGCTGGCTAGAAAGAACCACACTACCGTAACGAATTGAGCCACCGAAGAACGCCTTAAAAAAAAGGTGCCCCTGATTTTTTCCGGGATGATGTCGACCATCCAGGAAAGCCATCCCGACGAGGAAACGTTGGCTAGTGCCCATGAAATCACCATCGAAATAACGACGATCCGTATGGAAATGCCTTTATTTGACGGGGTTGCCGATATCATCGCAGCAATCATCACCGTGAAGCTGGCAAGCCGGTGCAGCATACTGGTGATCAACCAGAAGAGTTTCCTTGACGGCAACTTGGCAAAAATGAAAATTGAGACGAGCTGGAGTAGCGATGCGGTCTGCATCAGTCCGATGAGTATGCCGAGAGTTTCCGATGATGCTCCCAGGTAATTGACCAGGAATACGTTGAAAATTGCCTGTGGTGTACACACCGTTACCCAGATGGTACCCATAGCCCCGGCCAGGATGATGGTGTTCATGGAGTGCTGCAGCGGCGGGTTTCGGCTCGTCATATCGGTTGCACCAGTATATATGGCTGTCACCTGTATCGCAATGCGTAGCTACCCAATTTTGGGGTCAGAGCTGGAAGTCAGACTCAAAAACTAAAGGGTCAGAGCTGCGGTGACTAAAGACTACCACGGGTCAGAACCCAATGTAAGGTTTAAAGTTTTGTGGGATCAAAGCTCAGACGGGACAGAATGAATTTTGGTTTATTAAAGCTATCTGGAGTTTACCCTTTTGCACTAAACTTGAGTTGAGGAATTAAAGTTAGTCATAGTTGTGGAGCCAATTTCAGAAGTCGGTTACTTTTGAAATTGGCTTTACGATTGCTTGCGTTTGCTTTGCAAACGCTACGCCCAATCGCGGATTCAGGGTAGCTCTTTCAAAACTACCTGAGTTTTGAAAGAGCTTTGTGCATTGCGCATTTTTTGAGAAGCCGTTCTGTGGTGCTTTCTTGATTATTTCCAGGCTGGTGTTTGGCAAGGAATCATAAGCTGCGTGTGCTCGGGTGCTGTCAACCCAAATAGAGAATTCAATCCAGAGCATAAATCTGGAATTCCTGCTCGATGGTGCCATAGCCCGCTATATCGCCATTGCCGTTTGTTTTCTACTTGAAGTGCTAATACAGGATTTTCATCAATATAGGTTGAAATTTTCAGGAATTCTCGGAGTCCTGAGACTATTCGTGAGAAAAACCGACTACCCCAAACATGGCCAGTAAGTCCGTGAATCCGATTGTATGTCATTGCGAATACACTCATTATCCACTGCATCAACCTCGAAAGGTTAGTTGTACCCTCAGGACGAATCATGAGGTGGATGTGATTTCCCATAACACAGAAATTTTCTACACGGAATGTATATTTAGCTTTTGCTCGATACATAACTCGCAGGAAGATTTCTTTTATTTCATCGGGGTCGAAAATCATCTCTTTCCGGTTTGCCCGTGCTGTAACATGATATAAAGCACCTTCCCGTAAAATTCTTAGCCTTCTCATGGAACTTCATATGCTTCAACGAGCACCAACAAATTCAATTTGCAGAAATTTTGTACTATTGGGGACAGGATTATTAAAACTATAGACCGTGATTGATGGTAGCAATAGACAGCAATCCAGCTCTGTCCCCATGGAAGTCTCCCCGTAACCTTGGTCGGTTGCGTGGCATTGCTGTATATTGAAAGCAGTATATCGTTTGGGAGGAGTTTCCATGACACGTTCATTCAGGGTGGCGAGCATCTACGTCGCTCTTTCAATTTTATTGTTGGCGGCTTCCTGCGTTGGGACTCCTGGCCCGGCTACCGGACAAACTATGCTAGGGATGGCGGCGAGGCCGACGGCTCTACCCGGTGGCTCTGTGTATTCACTCGATGAACTCTTGCCTCTTGCCCCGGAACTGACAAAAAAGACGCTGGACAACGGGCTGACTTATTATGTCAGACGCAACGGCAACCCTGGAGGCAGGGCCGTGATGTTCCTCGTCATAGCGTCAGGTTCGACAAACGAGCGCGATGACCAGGCAGGCTACGCCCACTTTGTAGAACACATGGCCTTCAATGGAACGAAGAGTTTCCCGGAGAATGAACTGGTGGGCTACCTCCGGTCGATCGGCATGGATTTTGGAGCCGAGATAAACGCGCATACCACCCGCGAGGAAACACTCTATACATTGTCGATGCCACTTAACAACCCGGAATTTTTCGATACCGGGCTGAAAGTGCTGCGGGAATGGGCCACCGAAGTGAGCTTCGATCCGCATGAAGTGGAGAAGGAAAAAGGCGTCATAATCGAGGAGATGCGGCTCGGGCTTGGCCCGGACGAGACAGCTAGAGTGCGGGAAGTCCATGGTTTGCTTGAAGGCTCGGCGCATGCCGATCGTGAGCCCATCGGTTACGAGGCGTCCATACAGGCTGCCACCGCGGAGGGATTGAAGGAATTTTACGACGAGCATTACAGGCCTGACCGCATGGCCGTCATAATCGTCGGTGATATCGACCCAGCTGAAGTAGCTGAAAAGATTGAGGGTGAATTCTCGTTCCCATCCAAAGATGGGCTTGTACGGGCGAGGCCTACATTCCCGGTGGAGCCTTCAACAAAGCTCGGTTTCGAGCTGACGCTGGATCCAGGTTTTGACCGCTCAATTATCACATACCGAAAGATTGTTCCCTACACGCCGGAGACGAAAATTGGCGATTACTCAACCCTGCTCAAGCTCAGGATAGCCGCTGAAGCCATCCGTTTACGGCTGTCGGACCTTTCACGATCGGGAGGGACGGCCTGGAGGGACGCCTACTTTGACGATGATTATTTCTATGGAAGGACAAGGCTGTATTCATTCACCTTGACCGCCGCGCCTGGAAAGGAGCTGTCGGCCTTTGAAGCCCTGTCCGCCGAAGTTGAGCGGATAAGGAGATACGGCTTTACAGAGAGCGAGTTCAGGCGGACGGTGGATATGTATCGCCGCTGGCTGGGCAGTCTGGACGTCGAGGACGAGGACCTGAAAAGCGTCAATTTTGCCGAGGAATACGTTCGCAACTTCATATATGGAGAACCGGTACCGGGAGTCGTCAATGAGCGGGTGTATATCCTGGATACTCTTCAAGCTCTGACCCTTGAAGGGTTGAACGAGACTGGTTCCCTCATCCTTTCAGCTGATGAGGGTTTTGTAGCTGTCAGGGCCAAGCCGGATTCCAGCACAAAGACCCTGGTCGAAGCCGATTTTGCTGAAACGCTGCGACAAGCTCGTCAGGCCTCGCTCGAGCCACCGGCAGAGTCAGGGGACGATAGCGGCCTGTTCGACGGCTTGCCCGCTCCTGGAACCATTTTTGCAGAAGAAAAACTGACTGGAGGCATCACCAGGCTGACGCTGTCCAATGGTGCTACGGTCCTCCTCAAACCGACCGATTATGACAGGGACGCCATCAGCTTTCTGGCATGGTCTCCCGGTGGTTATTCCACGATGCCGGTAAAAGATCAGACTGCAGTCTCATTCGCTCCCAGCCTCATGTCGGCGGCCGGTCTGGGAACTATGAGCGCTACGCGACTTGACGAAGTGACGGCGGGTCTCAATACCGGCCTGCAGTGGAGCATCGGCGAGAATGCCGAAGTCTTCGCCGGCAAGACGACCCCGACCGATCTGGAAGCCTTCCTCAGGTTGGTGTACCTGAGCTCGGCGGAACCCGGTCGCGACGCCAGGGCCTTCGAGGCTGCGCGCGACAGGTTGGCGGAGGACATTGAACCGTACGTCCGCGACCCGGAGTACCGCTTCGAGTCGGCCTGGAGCCAGGATCTTTTTGGCGGCAACCCGCGCGTGGCTCCGCTCGACGCAGCCTCGACCAAAGCCCTCGACTTTGAAGTTACCCGCGGGCTTGTCCTTTCGGCCCTGGGCGACGCCTCGGAGTTCACCTACGTGCTGGTTGGCGACTTTGATTTGGGAGTGACCAAGGATTTGGTTGCCAGGCACCTTGGTGCTATTCCAGCGGGCAACGCGGACGAACCGGAATGGATCGAGCCGCTTGTGCCCAGACAAGGTGGCGGACGCGTTGATTATACATTTTCCACTGAAAACCGCGCCAGCGTGCGAATGGTCTGGTCAGCTCTGTCCCCGTGGTCGTGGGAACGGGAAGCCGCTCTTGAACTGATGGCCGCCGCCATCAACAACCGACTCCTGGACGCCCTCAGGGAAGACTTGGGCGGCACGTATGTGGTATCGACGAGGAGCGCGTTTAGCAGGCAGCCAGTAGAGCAGTATTCGCTGGTGGTGCAATTTGACACCAGCCCGGACAGAGTGGACGAGCTGGTGGCCGAAGTGCGGGCGGAAGTCTCAAAACTTGCGGAAGGCAGCTCTGACCCCAAGTACGCCAGCCAGATCAAGACGGCTGCCCAGCGTGATTACAATGGTCGCGGCAGGACCAACGATTTCTGGGTCAACCGCATTGGCCATGCTCTGATGAACGGCCTCGACTTCCAGGTGCTCGAGCGCGCAAAAACCGCCGTCGGCTTTGCCGATGTTACGGTGTTCCAGCAACTGGCTACCGAGCTGATTTCAGCTGACAGGGAGTTTGTTTACATCATGCTTCCGGTGGAATTTGCCACGCAATAAATCGCCATTATCCCGATAGAAACAAAATCAGGTGAAAGCGGTACGTTGAAATCCCTCCATCAATTCATGGCGGAACGGCTCGTGGATTTATTGTGATGGTGTTTCGATCATGACAATGAGACTCTACCGGCTGTTGCGACCGTTACGACTTGCAGAACCCGGAAACCAGATTCCTCTGCCCAGCCGTCTCGCTACCTGACCCTGCGTTCTGGACAGCCGCTTCGGCGTCGGCATGGGATAGTCCCAAGTCGACAAGTATGCAGTGCGCGACCATGCCGGTCCTGCCCAATCCCGCGCCGCAATGCAGGAGTCCGATGGTGCCGGTTTCAATCTTTCTGGCTGTATCCGCAACGAAACTCCTGAAAGCATCCTTGTTGTCCGGTACGCCGAAGTCCGGTATCGGGACACTGACATACTTGAATGGCACTTTGCCAGCTTCGATGGCTTTACCATATTCAGGTGACTTTTCCTGAATTTCATTGGCTGAAGTCAGGCAGAATATCGTATCGATCCCCAGCGATGTGGCCGCTGCGATGAACTCGGGCATCGTTTCAGCCCGTCCCGGCATGCTATGGAGGTACAGGCGGCCTGGGATGGTGGCGGGGAGGGGCAAGGGGCGGATTGGGTTCATGTGGGCTCCTCGGGGACAGAGCTGAGATTTCCGGGGCCAAAAAGCTCGGAACAACCCCGGCACCAAGCGAAAGCTTAGCTATCTGCTGGAACCAATCTTGAGCTTGCAGCTGAACAGGATCACCGCTTCAACTTCCTCGCCTTGAGTATATCGAGCTGCGGGTCAATGCTCAATGTAAATTTTGGCTAGAGCACAGAGCTTGCGGTAGCCTGTGGTACCCACTATCATTAAAATTCGATGAAGAAACTATATGCCGTACCGTCGACCCGTGCGCTCCCCGATGTCGGCTTGCCCGAGCCCAAGGTTTCGCAACCGGTGTTGGCGTCCACCATGCGGACATCCTGGTACGTGAAGTTTTGGCTTCTATGAATGGCGGCATGCGGCTGATTGTTGCATTCCGGCATCCTTTTGGTGACGAGGCCCAGCTGATTTCCTGGACGATGACCAAAGGGCTTGAACGCGAGGCGCGGCGTCTGGGCGTCAAGCTGCCGTACCGTCCACACGCTGTTTTTGTGCATGGTTATGAGGTGCCCCGTTGGGGAGGCGCGCTCGTCCGGTTCCTGCTGCCCCGCATGGGTGCTATGCCGGTACACCACAGCAAGCTCGATTCAGTCGGGCTGGCGCGCATTCGCGATGCGATCGAGGATGGGCCGTATCCGCTGGCCATCGCGCCCGAAGGCCAGGTCAGCTATACGAGCGGGGGGCTTCCCCGGCTTGAGCAGGGCACGGTCAGGCTGGGTTTTCAGGTGGCTGAAAAGCTGGCCGAGGCCAGGCGGCCGGAGCATGTAGTGATCCTGCCGCTATCGGTGCACAATCGTTATGGCCCGAAAGCGGCTCGCAGTTTGATGCGTCTCGTATCGCGCATAGAGTCATTCTCCGGTACGGGATCAGCCAAAGGCGACGGGCTTTCAGACAGGCTGGCAGCATGCCTGGAAAGCCTCCTTGAATCGACGGAAAAGCAGTACGGATTTCTGGTCGATTTGGCCAAGAGCGTCTATGATCGCGTAGAAAATATAATCGATGCTTCGCTGAAAGCGGCTGAGCGGATTCTTGACATTCCGCAAGGGCCGGGGGATGCGATAGACCGACTCTACCGTATCAGGCAGGTGGGTTGGGACAGGATCTACCGGTTGCCCGGTGAAGACCCACGCCGCATGTCGCCGCTCGGGCGCGCAATGGCCGACAGGCATGCCGGGGAAGCATGGTACGCGCTCAGGCACATGGAACTGGCGGATTTTGCCTGGTATTTCCGCAGTCCTCCGCCACCCGACACCGCACCGCTCCACGAACTTGTCGAGTACGCCCAGAATCTGTGGGATTTTGCCAACCGCCTGGCTGGCGGAGCGATTTCCGGCCGCGTCAATGTGCGGCCAAAAAGGGCCGTGCTTGTAGCCGCGCCGGTCATTGACCTTACCGGGAAGCTTTCAGAGATGCGGATTGGCAGGAAACAAGCCTACGCTTCCGCCACTGAAAACCTTGCCGCCGCATACAGGGCCTGCATTGAAGAGATGGCCAAAGCTACTTGAAGTCGAGGGCTACCGCTCCGTCCCATGACTCCGGCGGGGATTCCAGGAAGCGCTGGCAGCGCTCGATGAAGGCATAGGTGATGGGGTCTTCCACGCTGGCATCATGGACAGACCTGAAATAGTCAAGCGCAGTTTCCCAGTTTCCCTGCTTGTACAGCTTGATGCCTTTGTCGTATTGAGCTCTGACCCCAGGCGGTAATCCGTGCTCGACATCCTCGACGGCGAAGAGGCTCGTGGCGTTGAGTTTACCTTTTACTTTGACGCGGTCTACTTCCCGCAGGTCGAAGCGCTCGCCGGTCTTGGCAGCGATCTCCTCGGACACGAGTATCCGCCGGTGGTAGTGCTTGGTCAGCCCTTCAAGGCGCGCCGCGATGTTTACCGTATCACCTATAGCCGTGTAGTCGAACTTGTCGCTGGAGCCGATGTTGCCCACGATAGCCGGGCCTTCGTGCACGCCTATGCCTATCGCGTAGCCCGAAGCGGGCAAATCGAGGAAGCCGGTCTCCACCTGGTCCATGGCCTGTATCATGTCGACGGCGGCCTGGACGGCGCGCATGGCGTTGTCTTCGTAGCTGACCGGCGCGCCGAAGATGGCGAATATGGCGTCGCCTATGAACTTGTCGATCGAGCCGCCGTGCCGCTTTATCACCTCGACCATCACGCTGAAGTGCTTGTTCAGGAAGGACACCACATTTTCCGGCTTGTTGTTTTCAGAAATTGCGGTGAACGAACGGATGTCGGAGAAGAGGACGACGATATTGCGTTTCTCGCCGACCATCAGGGCCTCGTCGCTGCCGCGGCTGAGCAGGTCGTTGATCACCTCGGCTGGTACGAACTTGGAGAATACGTGCCTGATCCTCGATTCCAGCTCACGTATGTGCACGAACATTACGGAATTTTCGACAATGGTGCCTGCGCCGTCGGCAAAGACACCAAGGTTCTCGATGATACGGTCTGAGAAGTAGTTGTTTGTCAGGTTGCCGATGTGGAGGGTGGCTGTCACATCGCCGCCAGTGCCTATCAGGTGGCAGTGGTAGTACGAGCTTATCCGGCGCTTGTCCAGCCGTATCTCGTCGAAATTGCTCCTGCTTTCAAGGCCAAGGTATTTCTGGGCGACGCTATCCAGGTCAGAGTCCGGGAAGCACGCGATAAAATCCTCGTTGCAGATGCGCAGGAAATCCTCAGTCTCCGCACGAAATACCAGAGGGGACGGAGCTACATACATCGATACGCCCCTAAACTCCTTGACCAGGAGTACGGCTATGTGCGGATCGCAGACCTTGGGCAGGAGCCCTAGGATGCGCTCCGCAGTTTCTGCAACCGAACCGATCGACCTGCCCGCTTCGGCAAGGAGGTTCAGGACGGTGGAACGGAACAGCTGGGCGTCAAGGAGTGAGCCTAGGATCTCGAATACACGGTCGCGGTCCATATTCTCCGCGTCCTGGCGGATGACGTCGACCTGATACGGGGCATGCTCCGAGAGTCGGCCTACCGTCTCGATGAGCCGTTCGAGGTTGTCGAAATCCTTGTTGACGAAGTCGTCAGCCCCGCATGAGACGGCCCAGTACTTGTCCTTGTCCTCTGAAAGGCTCGTGTGCATCAGGATGGGAATTTCCTTGACGCCGCGTCGGCTTTTAAGGAGTCGGCTTGCCTGGTAGCCCTGCATGAGTGGCATCTCGACGTCCATGATGATCAGGTCGGGCATTTCCCGGTAGGCTGCGAGTATTCCGTCGGCACCGTTTTCAGCTCTGACCCCACGGTAGCCCGCTGCTGCGAGAGCCTCCCCGAGTACGCCAGCCACGAGGTCGCTGTCGTCCACTATCAGTATCGTTCGTTCTGCCATGCCGTCCCGCCTTACCCTATGAGGGCTTTTACCCGTTCAAGCAGGTTTTCCCGTTCGAACTCGCTCTTGACTATGAACGATGTTGCGCCGGCTTCCCGGAACGATTTCCTGTGCCCCTCGTCGTCTTCGGACGAGACGACTATCACCGGCGTCTGCGCGTAGCCTTCCAGCTTGCGCAGGTTCTCCACGAAGGTTAGGCCGTCCATCCTGGGCATCGATATATCGGTGACGATAAGGTGGAAGCGTTGTTCCCTGAGCTTGTCCAGGCCGTCTATGCCGTCGACGGCGGTGGAGACCTGGTAATCCTCCAGCTCGAGTATCGATTTCTCTATTTCCCTGGTGGTCTGCGAATCATCGACGACGAGGATGCGCTTGTTCTCGCGCCGCCCGGCCGAATACCGCCTGCGTGTATCGATGTTGCGTACCCGCTTGCACCGGTTCATGAGCTCTGGCACGAACAATATCGTGATGATGTCGAAGTTCTCGTCGAACACGATGCCCTGCAGGGCCTTGAGCCCCGACAGGTTGACCGGTACCGGCTTGTAGATGAGGGTGGTGTACTGGACTATCGAGTCGACCATGATGCCCATAATCTCGCCGAAGGCTTCTACGACTACGACGTACAGTTTATCGCGCTCGAAGGGGTCGTCGTCGCCTTTGCCCAGTATCACCGAGAGCGGGTACAGGGGCACCACCAGGTTCCTTAGCACGAAGCCTCGCCGGTTGAGGAGGTCCATCACCTCGCTTGATTTTACCGTTATCACCTCGCGCACGAAGGCCGCGGGGAAGAGGAACTTCTCGCCGGCCGACATGATGAAGAAGCCGTCAACGGTCGCAAGGGACAGAGGCAACGACAGCACGAACTCGGTTCCTTTGTCGGGTGCGCTCGACAGGCTGATCTTGCCTTTGATGTTTTCGATGTTGTGCCTGACTATGTCGAGCCCCACACCGCGGCCCGAGAGGTCGGATATCTGGTCCTTGGTCGAAAATCCAGACATGAACAGGTAGGTGTTGAGGCTACTCTCGCTCATGTCGGCGATTTCGTTTGCTTGCGACGGGAACAGTTCCATGGCACGCTGCCGGATTTTGGCATAGTCGAGCCCCCTGCCGTCGTCCTTGATGCGGATGACGATATGGCCGCTCTCGGAGGAGCATGAAATAGTTAGCTTGCCGACTGGGTCCTTGCCCTTGGCAATCCTGTCCGCCGGCTTTTCTATGCCGTGGTCTACGGAGTTTCTGACGATATGGACGATGGGGTCGTGGAGCCCTTCGAGGATGAACTTGTCGAGGTGCAGCTCTGTCCCCTCCATGCCCAGGCGTATGTCCTTGCCGAGCACCGCGGAAGTTTCCTCGACCATTTTGCCCATGTTGCCTAGGATTAATTCGAGGGGGAGCATCCGGAGCGACAGGATGTCCTCCTGCAATTCAAACGTGTTGCGCTCCATCAGCTCAAGATCCTCGTCCAGCTTTTTGCGCAGTTGTCGCGCCAGGCGCAGGGCTTCGGCGACCGATTCGCCGCGTCCCGCTTTGTCGGCGACCGCCGTGCCGAGAGCGCCTTCCAGCCTGGCGACTATCTCCTTCTCCTTGCGGAACTGGAACTGCTTGATGATCAGGTTGTTGAGGATGCGCACGATGCCGTCGATGCGGCCGAGGTCGATGCGGATTGTCTCGCGCTGCTTTTCGCTTTGACGCTTGGGCGTGGGGACAGAGCTCGCCGTGGGGACAGAGCTCGGTATGCTGGGGGCTGAGCTGGCTGCGGGGTCAGAGCTCGCTGTGCTAGGGACAGAGTTTCCCGTGAGGTCAGAGCTCGTTGTGCTGGGGACAGAGCTCGCCGCTGCGGGGACAGAGCCCGCAGTTTCTGTAGAAACCAGCGAGTCCAGCGTAAATGGCTCGCAAGCGGCCACCCGCTCGAACACTGCAAGGAAGGGAGCTGTCTCGACCTCGTCATTCTGCGACTCTGTTATGGAAGTAGCCCCGTGTCGCATCGCGTCACCGGTGAGCAGCACCAGCCGCACGATGTCACGTGTGATGCCAAAGCGGCCTTCCTTGATGCCCTTGAACACATTCTCAAGCCCGTGGGCCAATGCCTCCATGGATTTGAACTTGAGCATGCGGCTGGATCCCTTGATCGTGTGCAGCGCGCGCAAGAGCGATGCCAGCGCATCGTCGCGCTCCGGATCGTCCTTGAGGGCGAGTATCGAAGCGTCGATCGACGCAAGCTGCTCGGTAACCTCGTCGAGGTAATTTGCGATGAACGCGTTTCTATCGAGGGCCATGGACGACTCCTTCGGAACCCAGTTTCCTGGACCAGCCATTGCACAGGTCAAGGAAGTATTTTGCGTTGAACCCTTCGAGTATGAACTGGTATTCGTAGCGGCCAGCGGCAAGGTACGCTTCAATATCAGAGGCGCAACGCTTGAATTCGCCACGCGCTCCGGAGGGGTCGTTCATACGCAAGTCAAGGGCGAGCTTGAGCCGTGCTGGCCAGAATCCGGGTTCGAGGCTCAACGCCTCCCGGAAAACCGCACATGCTTGAGCCATCCTGCCCTGAGCGGATCCGGCCTGAGCCGAAATTCCCGCTAGATACCTCGATAACGCGTTGATACCCCAACGGGTTTCAGCCGCACCCAATGAAGCGGTGGCATCGGTTCCCTTCTGCAAGTCATATACAATCCGCAGGTACTCGACACCTGCCTGATACTCAGGCAGCTCGGGCTCTTCAAACAACGGATTGTTGAGCCGTTGGGTTGCGAACAAGGCGATATGGGCAGCGCTTGCCTTTAAGCTCTGTCCCCACCTGGACCTTTGGTTCGAGCTCTGTCCCCGGTCGGCACGCCTGTCCTCTGTTTTCGTTGCATTTTGGGTAAGTGCTTGAACAGTAAGCTCTGACACCGTTGAGCCTTGCCGCTTCTCATCAAGACTCTTCTTCTTGAAATAATACACCCCGCCGTTTTCCTCAAGGGACAGAGCAGGATGCGAAAGGTGCGGAATCTCGCTCGACGAGAAGAACAGGTAGCCATTGTCGGCTAACTTAGCTGCCACGCGCGCTACCACGGCAAGGCGCGTTTCCATCGGCATGTACATCAGGGCATTGCGCAGGAATACCAGATGCAGTCCATCGGGAATGCCCGGATACGAAGGGTCTGCCAGGTTGAGCGCGCTGTAACGCAGGTTTCGCCTCAGATCGTCACCGACTACGACTTCCTTGCCCTCGCGGGTCACAAGATGGTCAAGGAGGCCGATAAAATCCTTGCCGTCGTCTCTGAACGAGTTGGGACCATATCGACCTTCAGCGCATCGGGCGAGTGCCTGGGGGCTGATGTCGCCTGCGAACACGGTAAGCCTGTCCCCTGCCACGAATGAGCGTCCGAGTGCAGCCAGGCTGACCGCTTCCTCTCCCGTCGCGCAGGCTGCGCTCCAGATAGCGATAGGTTCACCTCGTTCGGCCAGGCGGGGAAGTATAATCGACTGCAGCAGGGCAAACTGGCGTTGTTCCCTGAAAAAATATGTCTCGTTGATGGTAACTATATTGAGAAATCGTTCACGTTCACCGTTATCCTGCTCGAGCTCCGTAGCAATTTCAGCAAACTCTGTACCATCAGGAAACTCTGCAAGGTACTCCCTGAGCGGGCGGTGTTTGGTTTCAGGGAGGCTGATTCCCGTCCACCGTCGGATGTAAACAAGGGCTGCCTCAAAAGGGTCCGCCATAGAAGCTTCCGCCGTCACGGTGTGGTTCGCCTTGGGGTCAGAGCTACCAGCCTTGGTGCCAAATCCTGCAGTGGCAGGACTTCGGTAGCCGCCCCCAGCTCAATTGCGGCTTTTGGCATGCCGAAAATAGCGCTTGTTTCCTTGTCCTGCACCAAGGTTCGGCCGCCTGCGGAGATGATGGCCTTGCACCCGTCCGCTCCGTCGCGTCCCATGCCAGTCAGAAGGACACCCAGGAGGCTGTTGCTGTAGTAGGTTGCGGCTGTCTTGAACAGCATGTCGACCGCGGGTTTCTGGTTGCCCACCCTTGGTCCATCATCAAGGGCGAGCATGCCATTTCGGACAATCAGGTGCCGGTTGACGGGTGCGACCGTGACGGTACCGGGTTCCAGGGTCAGAGCATTCTCTCCCGCAAGTCGTACGCGAAGTTGACAGGCTTCACCAAGCCAATGGACATAACCCGCATCAAAGCCGTCTTCCAGATGCTGTACCAAGGCTATGCCGACGGGGAAATCGGCTGGGAGGGCGGATAAAAGGCTGCGCACTGCAATGGGCCCTCCGGTCGACGCACCAATAACGATGGCCCGTATCCTGGTGCCTGCCATGACGCCTGCGTGAGCTCTGACCCCAGCATTTTGTTCGACAGCTCTGACCCCGCCATCCTTTTCGATAGCTCTAGCCCCGGCAAGAGCTCTGACCCTCTGGTAGAAACTGGTGCGGAAGGCGTCGTCGTTGAGCGTGTCTATGTCCGGCTTGAGCAGCACATCCCGGGCACCGGCTTCAAGCGCCGCAAAACCGGCAGGTGATTCAGCTGAGGCGGAGAACACCAGGATGGGCACGGGCAGTTCACGCATGACGCGGGCAGTCGCATCGACCCCGTTCATCACAGGCATGTCGATATCCATCACAATCAGGTCGGGGTGGAGTTCCTGGTTTTTTTCGCAGCCGGACAGTCCGTTGTTGGCTTCGCCCGCTACGGTGATGTCGCTGCTGGCCTCGATAAGTTCGCGGAGGACTTGGCGCATCAGCGCAGAATCGTCGACTAGTAGTACCCGGATCATGGCGTTGCCCCTTTGCCTGCCAGAACTGGTAGAAAGATATCAGCCGGGTCGATCAGGTATTCGATGTGGCCCGGTTCGCCAAAGCGGCAGGCTACTATTCCCCGCGTCCACAGGAAGCGTCTGAGACTCATTGGGGTGGGCCTGAGTTCCTGCCATGGCATGTTCCGGATGGCACCGTCACCGCCAATGCCAAGTGCAATGTATTCAGTATCGGCCCCGGGCAGACGATCGTGCACTGCCGACTTGAAAGCCTCGGCGCACTTTGGCCCGAAGGCTCCGATTTTGGCCACAAGCCCAGCGCGGAGCCGGCTCGGTTCGGGGATGCAGAAGATCTTGCCCAGGAGGTCGTCCAGCCTGAACAGCGGTACATCACGGTCGTTGAAGCGGATGATGCTGTCCACGTACGAAACGGATGTACCTCCGGCTGTGGTGTCTACGGGAGACTTGCCTTTTGTGGGAGGAAGAGCGACAGGTTCTGTTGCTGGTCCACGGTGGACAGCCGCAAAAAAGGGCGCTCGCCGCATGATGAAGCCCACCTGCCCCAGGTTGAAGCCGACGAACTCGTCGCTTTCGGCGATCGAAGAGGAATCATCAACTATCTTGTCACCCTGCCAACGACGGGGTACAGGCGAACCAGGATCAGTCGTTTCCAAGGTCCTCTTCCATCCTTCGCTTGATACCCTCTATTGAAACTATAAAAACATCGCTTTCATCGAGCCGCACGGAACCGGCAAGAAAGCCAATCTCGTTTTCTTTCTCGGTTATCGGATATATTTTTTCTTCATCCACCTTCACTATTTCGTGTACGCTGGAAACGAGCAGGGCAAGGCGGTCATCGTTGCCGTTGAGTACGAGAAGCGTCTGTTCACCTTCGGCAGCTTCCTTGCGGAGCAGGACGTTGAGGTCGACTGCCGTATACGGCTCACCATGACGGTTGACCAGGCCTTTGATATACGGCGGTATAAATGGCACGTAATGGACTGATGCGTCTATCACGATTTCCCGGACCGCGGCAGCGGGGATCGCGTAGGTTGCCCCGACGAGGCCGGCTATCACGAACTTGCGGTAGACGCGCTCGGCAGCTGGTTCCGCCCCGGTTCCGCCAGGTCCTGATTCCAGAATTTTTTCCAGGAGCTCGTTGTCGGGCATGTCACTGTACCTCGTAGGCGTCGACGACCGACTGCATGCCTTCGGCCATCTCCTTGAGCGTCGAGCTGGATTTGACTGTAGAGCGCGTCGTTGAGACGAAATTGTCTATGCCTTCGGATATCTGCTTGAGCGTCTGAAGTATCTGCTCGAAGGCTGTCACCTGCTGGTTTATCGACATGGCAATCTTCTCGGCTGACTTGGCAGAAATTTCCGATGACCCGCGGATATCTTCAAACATCACGCGCAGTTCGTCGCTGATCGCGTCGCCTTCCTGTATGCGGCTGGTACCCTCCTCCGACGCGATGATGAGATGGTCGGAGCTGTGCTGTATCTCGGTTATCTTGTTTTTGATCTCTGTTGTGCTTGCTACCGTGCCATCGGCCAGCCTGCGGATCTCGGCGGCTACGATCTGGAAATTTTTGCCGGCTGGTCCGGCCGCCGCGGCTTCGAGCTCTGCGTTGAAGGCGATGATCTTCGTCTGGTCGGCTATGCCGTTGATGATGTTGACGATCTCCCAGATGCTGTCGATGCGTTCACCCAGGTTGCGTATGCCCTTGATGGTACCATCGTTGCTGGCACGGATCTCGCGCATCTTTTCAAGGATGCGCCTGACCCTGGTATCGCCTTCGTCGACAACGCGCCTGGTATCGTTGGCGATGGAGCTGACTTCGTTTATCCTGACGACGATGCTCCGCGACAGCTGGTCGGAATCCTCCATCGTGCTGACTATCTCCTTGACCGCGGCAGCCTGCTGGTTGGAGGTGGTGGTAATTTCCTGCGACGACACGGACAGGTTCTGCACGGCAGTAAACAGGTCGGCCGAGGACGATTGCAGGCTCTTGACCATGCCCTCCATCGCGTCGATCAGGGTGTTGAAGTGCCCCGACATCATGCCTATCTCGTCGACCGAACGCACGTCGACCCGTTTTCTCAAATCACCCTTGGCTACGGCATCCGCAACCTGCCGCATTACCGATATCGGTCTGGTAATTTTTGAGACGAGCATCGCTACGAGGATATTGGCAATGACCAGCGTCACCAACGCGGCCAGCGCTCCGAAGATGCCGGTTGTCTTTACCAGCGAGAATATATCGTCGTAATATACCTTGGCCGCTATGGTCAGCTCGAGCTCGGGGAACCAGGTGTATCTGGTGAGGCCGGCGTCCCGCCTCTTGTCGCCGCTCATCGTGTAGCTGATGAGGCCGTCGCGCTTTTCGAGCATCTCACGGACATAGTAACGGCCCGATGTGTCCTTGTCGTCGTAGAGGTTCTTGCCTTTGAGCGTAGGATGCACGAGCAGGGTTCCAGTCTTGTCCATGACAAAAACATAACCTCTGGTTCCAAGCCGGATTTTCAACAGCTGCTCTTCGAGCCTTGATAGATCTACCAGATCGAAGAACTCGGCTTTGTAGGAGGAAGCCCAGACAATTATATCCCATGGCTCGAAATAGCTCATGCCGCCAGCCTTGTCGCGCTCCTCGGTTTCACCTGCGTTCTTCCAGCGGTACTCGAGGTAGCCATTCTTCATTGCAGTGGCATCCTTCATGAACTGGTAGCCGCTTGCGTCCGCTCCAGGTGTTCGCGGGTGGATGGTAAGCACGCCTTTGCTGCTCACGCCAGCCATGTAGCCAGTCTTCCCTATTTTACCAAACTCGGGGTCGAGCATCATCGCGCTGGCGTTTTCATAGGCTTTGGCTTCAGGCACCTTGCCGTCAAGATACGACTGGTATTCGAAAGCAACCATGCGCCGAACGGACTCCGCCCTGCCTATCAGGTAGTTGCGTACCGAAGAATCGACGTATGTCCTGACGATGCCCGTGATCATCGAGGTGGTCTGCTCAAGCTGGTTCATGTACTGTGATTCTATTCCCCTGTACATCACCGTAAACATTCCAGCCTGCAGGCCTACCACTGCCACGATGAAGACCAGGGCGAAAAGGAATTGTATCTTCCTGTTCAGGGTGCGAAAAAACGGTCCGCGTGCCGCAGGTTTACTCATGATGGCCACTCCCCTCATCGGTTTCAATGTATATGTTGGAGTCGTTCCTGAGCACGATCTTGCGCTGGCCGTCAGAAAAGCCTATGCGCCCGACGAGCCCGTCGATATAGTTTCTGTCCGCCTGGGACAATGATACGAAACTGCAGCCGTTCTGGAAGGCGATTCCCGCTGCTTCCTTCCTGCTCCACCGGACTTCGATATCCAGCTCGAGCGTTGCGCGCCCATTACCTATAGGAGCGGGCAGCTGCACGGCCACCATCAGCCTGCTGCCTGGCTTCAAGGAATCTTGAGTCAACAGCAGAAGCCCTTCTTCGTGGATATCGCCCATGCGACCCAGCGATACTCCGCTCTTGCGGTCAAGCACTTCGAGGTAGTAATACAGGTGCCGCCTTGTGTTGAGCCTGGCTCCATCGCTCATGATCCTTGCCCCTGGGCCTCTGCCAGTTTGCGCATGCCTGCGACCATGTCGGTAAGGCGGCGCGAAGTTTCGGACAGCATCTTTGTAGACTCGGCAAAATCAGAAGCGCTGTGCGCTATCTGCTTCATCGTCATCAGTATCTGCTCGGAGCCGCCGGTCTGCATGCGTATGCCGTCGTTGATCGCCTTTGCCGAGGCCGAGGCATCCTCTGAAGACTGCTTGACCGAGTTGAAGGCTTCCTGGATCTTGCGTGAGTTTTCCCACCCCGACTGTATCGCCCTGGTTGTGGAATCGGACGAAGCGATCAGGTTCCTTGCTGCCTGTTCTATCAACTGCGTCTTGTCGCGTATCTCGGCGGTCGACGCTACGGTGTTGTCTGCCAGGCGCCTGATCTCGGTAGCCACGATCTCGAAGTTCTTGCCAGCCGGGCCGGCAGATGAAGCTTCGAGTTCGGCGTTGAACGCGATTATCTTTACCTGGTTGGCTATCGAGTTGATCATCCGGACGACATCCCATATCGTGTTGATGTCTTCGTTCAGCGTCTTGATGAATTCGATGGTCCCCTCGTTTGCCTTCCTGATCGATTCCATCGACTCAAGGTAGCCGTCCATGCGGCTGACACCCTCGGTGGCCGTCTGCAGCGTCTTGACCGATTTGGTGTCTACTTCGGCGGCCCGCTCGGCAGCTGTCTTGCCCAGCCGGTCGGAATCTTCCATTGTGGAAACTACCTCGGCTACGGCTGCCGCCTGCTGGTTGGACACCGACGAATTTTGCTGGGCCGTGGTAGCCAGCGACAGCGATGCCTCGGTCAGGTTGGCCACCAGGTCCTGGATGCTGTCGGCGAACTCGCGGTAGCGCACTACGTTCATGTTGACGTACATCGACAGCTCGCCCAGTTCGTCAAAGTTGACGATGTCTATCTGGTGCGACCGGTCTATCATGCCCTCGGTCAGCCCCCGCATTTCCTTGAGGATGCCGTCTACCTGCATATTGTATTCGCGCTTGGAAAGGAAGACGGGAATGACACCGACCACGCCAAGTGTCACGAATCCCGGAATGGCCCGCGCGAAGAAAGCAAGTCTTTCGAGCTGCAGGCCGCTGGTTGCGAAGTAGTTTGCTATGTATGAAGCGTACACTACCACGAACAAGACCCCTGATATCGTGGCAAGGTAATCCTTGTAGCGTGAGAATATGTCGCGCTCGCCGGGGCGGATGTCGGTAACCCCGAGGCTGCGTTTAGACTCTTGCATGATCAAGTTGATCATGAAGGTGACGTACATCGCAGACAGGAAACCGGTCGCTATCTTGGTAGCTATGCCGTATGACACGTGGATTCCACTCTCGGCTTCCCAACCGCGCATCGCATAATATGCCAGGGTACCAACCGTCCAGGCTCCAACCTGGAATAGTATGATGGTCCACGGCATGCGTATGGCGGCAACTCTGGCCTTGTCAGGATCGCGTGCCTCGCCCACCCACGACAGCAGGGGCTTCAGGTAGCGCATGACCATGACGAAAAGTATCGTCGTGAATACGACGAACAGCGCCATGACCGTTGGTTTGAACGCCAACGGTATCCGCCCGAGCAGGGTCAGACCCTGCTGGTCGTATCTTGGGTTATAAGCCGCGTTTATAAACTCGCTGAGCACGAGGAAAACGAAGAGCGATCCGTACAAAGCCGCAAAAACCTTGATCCGCAACGCTCCGACCGATTGTTGTGCGTGTTTACTATCCATGTGTTCCACCTGCCAAACATGATAGTACATGGGCGGAGTAAACGCAAAACAGGCTTTATCGACGGTTTCACCCCATCGTATTGACTGGATGCCGGACAGTTTGATATCGACAGGGCTGGAACAATCGCATGAAGAAGTGCAGCGTGCACTTCCAGTGCGGAAAGAAGTGAAAATGGAGCAGCGTACACTACCGACGATTGACGAATTCAAGTCGATCACTGGCGACAAGGTGCGGTATTGCGATACCGACCGGCAGGGTCATGTCAACAATGCTATTTTTTCTTCATTTCTGGAAACCGGCCGCGTAGAGATTCTCTACAATCAGAACCATCCACTGTACGCCGAAGGATGCAGTTTTGTCATCGCCCTTGCCAGATTCCTCTTTAGCGGTACTCGGGAAGTACCTCAAAGTTTGAAGAAGCTGCCGTCAATTGTCCAGCAAGAGGCGGGCTATGCCAGCTTCTATCGCTTCCTCCTTGTATACGTTTTTCCAGGTACGGTAGTTGGTCAGGATGACCGTGTACAGGTGTAATTTCCGGTTGATGCTGCCGCATTTGCGAATGCCTTGTCCTGCAGGCTGGTGCAGGCTCCGGTTGCTGCCAGCATCGAAGCAATCATAATGTAAAGTGTAGTGGATGTACGTTTCACGACAATCACCTCCATTGAATACTACGGTTGACGGTATTGAAGTGTTGGCCAGA
>JFJP01058851.1_pt1 | contig 26944 bp, 27 predicted proteins | sample 431651 | NCBI WGS metagenome assembly JFJP01 (sample SAMN02602958, study PRJNA72255) | Microbial mat metagenome, whole genome shotgun sequencing project. | biome: fresh water; feature: sink hole; material: water; isolation source: purple microbial (photo- and chemosynthetic) mats found in...
CATAAATTCTTTTTATTTATATAAAATTCTGGGATTATTTGAGCGATTGCGCCCTGTTTGCCAGAAAATAATAAAAGAAGTATCAGTAGCAGATTTTTTATTGCATTCATATTAAGACCATGTTTAAAAGTATATTCTATCCTCATATAAAACCGTTTCATATTGTAAAACAGTGGCTAGACCGACAGTGATCTTTGCCGATGCTGAAACAGTAAGAATTGCAGATTTGTTATTAAAATCGGGTTCGAATCCAGATTCCAGCACACATCAAAATTTAAAGAAGACAATCCTCCTGTGAATGTCACATCACCCTCTATGAGAGCTAAACCTTCAGTCCCGCCAGTGTAAGCGTGTCCACCACCACCAAGTGATATCGATGGACTAATACTAAGGGTCTCTTTCAGGTTTGCAAGGAAAAAGAGGGCAAAAAAGGTTGAATTGCCCACCCGCCGTTCTATTTTCAGATGCGTTTCGCTCCAGCCAAAATAGCTCATCTCTTTTCCACTGAGGTCAGGATGTCTGAAACTTGTAAAAGTGCATCGTCCGATTCTTGTGTCGGGACATGCATGACCGAAAGACTTGCTGTTTTCACACAAAAACAAGTTGGGGCTTCCCGTCTTTTTTTGCGTTTTCCTGCGCTTGGCACGGGGATGGTTACTATTCAGACAATATGCAAAACGATATACTTGATAAAATCCAAAAACTGCTCCGCCTAGCCGACCGCTCACGCGGCGCAACTGAGCACGAGGCGAAAGTCGCCCTCGCCAAAGCCGAAGAACTCATGACCCGCCACAAAATTGATATGGCTTCCCTTCGCATGAATACAGCAGAACCCGCCAGTATTCATATCGGCAAAGAAAAAGTGGATTTGCCCAAAACCCTAAACCCCGCAGACATGCTGATCCTCTCGCTTTTACAATCCCACTTCAACATCAAGGTGATCCTGACTAGAACCGCCGATGCCCAATACGCCGACCTGATCGGGACACCAGAAGACATCGCATTCGCATCCTACGCTTTCGAGTTCTTGCGCCAGACTTTCTTCCGATGCTGGAACGAGTTCAATCGTCAGGGACGATCCATTGGCCAAGAGAAACCCAACCGCAAGTCTTACTACCGTGGCCTATACGATGGGGTCAAAGAAGCCATCCAGCGCGGAAAGCAGGAAGCGGAAGCTACCGCAAGCGGCCAAGAAAAAGCCTGCTACGATCTGGTTCTAGCCGATACGAAAGCCGCCCTCGCCAAATATGTCAGCGAAAACTACGGCAGACTCGCTAACCGTCGCAGAACTTCTGCCCGCACTGACTCTGAAAGCTATCGCGCAGGAAAAATGCGCGGCTCGACTATCACGGTCAATCGCCCTCTGGCATGAACCAACACTTTCAACCCCACGGTTGGGTCAAATACAGGCTCTTGAATTGAAAGGAAAAATAATGGATAAACGGAACATGAAGTTTAACCTCGGCCAAGTCGTTGCAACCCCAGGCGCACTCGCACTCGGCGTGGACTTGACCCCTTACCTCGACCGCCATGTCTCGGGCGACTGGTGCGACTTGGACACGCTTGACCTCGACGATCAGATGGCCAACGAATCTGCCCTCCTCAACGGCGAGCGCATCCTGAGCAAATACCGCGTCAGAGACGATGCATTCATCTACATCATCACCGAGTGGGATAGAAGCTACACCACTGCCTTATTGCCAGAGGAGTATTGACTTTACGGCAAAATGACGGAAACTATTTCCATGCCTCCCCTCACCAAGTCGAACCGCACTGGAAAAACAGAACGATTGGAAGCGAGAGTCCCTGCCGCCGGACTATACGCCCCCCTTCGATCTCGATGAGAGTCATCGAAGGAATGTGCGCAAAGTCAGCACGCCATTTTCGGGAACGCTGGCGTCACGCCGGCATCTTCACTGGGACTGCTGGCGTCACGCTGGCTCCCCTGATTTTGCCGACAAGATGCCAGCGGGACGCTGGCGTTCCCAGCGTATTTCCAGAATGGTGATCATTTTCAAAAATTTGCCATTGCAACCGCCTCTTTTATAGTCTTCATTTCTAGTTATGAGTTCAACGAAAATGGATGTTTCTTATGTGGCGCACCTAGCCCGCCTAGCCCTTTCGCAAGATGAGATAACGCGCTTCCAATCACAGCTCTCTGGCGTGCTGGAGCATGTGGGGCAAATGCAAAAACTGGATGTGGAAGGCATTGAACCTACCGCCCACGCCTCGCCAGTTTACAATGTTTTCCGTGAGGATGTTGAACTCCCTTCCCTGCCCGTTGAAGACGCCTTAAAAAACGCGCCCCAGCAGGCCAATAACCTGATCATCATGCCCAAAATCGTGGAGTGAAATATGGAACTTTTTTTTGAAACACTAACGGGATTGCGCGAAAAACTGGCGACTAAAAAAGTCTCGCCCACTGAGGTGCTGGATGCTCTAAAAAAACGGGTCGAAGCAGTCGAGCCCAGCATCCGCGCATTCAACCACATTGACTGGGAAACGGCGCGTGCTGAAGCCGCTGCACTCACGCCAGAGGACTTGGCCAAACCCCTCGGCGGAGTCCCCGTTGCGATAAAAGATGTGATGGCTGTCAAAGGCCAGCCTCTGACTTGCTCCTCGCGCATCCTCAAAGGGTTCGTCTCGCCTTATGACGCCTGCGTCATCGAAAAATTGCGTGCGGCAGGAGCCATCCCGCTAGGCCGCGCTAACATGGACGAGTTCGCGATGGGTTCTTCGACAGAAAACTCCGCCGATGGCCCCACGCACAATCCGTGGGATACGGGGCGCATCCCGGGTGGCAGCAGCGGCGGCAGCGCGGCTTGCGTCTCAGCAGATGAAGCGATAGTTGCCCTCGGCAGCGACACGGGCGGCTCAATACGCCAGCCGGCAGCACTCTGCGGCTGCGTCGGGCTGAAACCGACATACGGACGCGTCTCGCGCTATGGTCTTGTGGCGTTTGCATCGTCCCTAGACCAGATCGGACCGCTCTCCAAAACGGTGGAAGATTCTGCACGCATCCTCCAAGTTATCGCGGGGCACGATGCACGCGACAACACTTCTGCCGCCGAGCCAGTGCCAGATTATCTTTCAGGCTTAAACCAAGGAGTTAAGGGGCTAAAACTTGGCGTGCCGAAAGAGTACTTCATTCATGGCATAGATCCAGAAGTGGAAAAAATAATCAGGGATGCCATACAGCACCTCTCCGACCTCGGCGCCGAAATCGTGGATATTTCTCTGCCACACACCAACTACGCCTTAGCATCATATTACATAGTCGCCCCGGCTGAAGCCTCTGCAAACCTAGCCCGATTCGATGGCGTCCGTTACGGCGCACGAGTTAAAGACGGCAAAGATGTGATAGACACCTACTGCCGCACTCGCGAAAAAGGTTTTGGCAGCGAAGTGAAACGCCGCATCATACTCGGCACCTATGTGCTGAGTTCTGGCTATTACGATGCCTATTACCTGCGGGCACAAAAAGTCCGCACGCTGATACGCCGCGATTTTTCAGAGGCGTTTGGCAAGTGCGACGCGATACTGACACCCACCACCCCGACGCCCGCATTCAAAATAGGAGAAAAAACGGAAGACCCCATGCAGATGTACTTGGCCGATGTGTTCACCATTGCGGTCAACATGGCAGGGATATGCGGCCTCTCGCTGCCATGCGGGTTTGCGGCACAAGGAAAACACGGGCGGCTCCCTGTGGGTTTGCAAATCATCGGCAAGGCGTTCGACGAAGCCACGCTGCTGCGCGTGGGTCAAGCCTACGAGCAATCCACTGAATGGAGAAAAGAGAGACCCGCCTGCGCCTGAGGGTAGGCAAACAATTTATCGGAAGGAAAAATTTTATGGAATACGAAGCCGTCATAGGTCTTGAGGTTCATGTTCAGGTCAAGACTCATTCAAAAATGTTTTGCGGATGCAAAAACGAGTTCGGTGCTCCGCCCAACACGCACACATGCCCCGTCTGCCTTGGTATGCCTGGCGTGCTGCCTACGCCGAATTTGGAGGCAGTCAAAAAAACGGTGCTCACTGGCCTCATGCTCGGGTGCGAGATCAACCGCATCTGCAAGTTTGACAGGAAAAGCTATTTTTACCCCGACATGCCGAAGAACTACCAGATATCGCAATATGACCAACCACTCTGCCTTGACGGCGGCGTTGTTCTCGGCAAATACGCGTTCCCGAAAGACGCTCAGAAAGACCCCATAGCATCTGCAAAGAAAAATGTGCGCCTGATACGCATACACCTTGAAGAAGATGTGGCTAAATCGTTCCACTTCGAAACCACCAGCGGCATAGACTTCAACCGCGCTGGCACTCCGCTCATGGAGATCGTGACACAGGCAGATATCGCTTCGCCCGAAGAAGCTTTCGCTTTCCTCTCAACGCTCCAGCAAACGCTTTCGCAAGCCCGGATAAGCGATGCAGACATGGAGAAAGGTCAACTTCGTTGCGACTGCAATATAAGTGTTCGACCCAAGGGGCAATTAGAGTTCGGCACTAAGTGCGAAATCAAAAACATGAACAGTATCAGCGGCGTGCGCAGGGCGGTAGCATACGAAATCACACGCCAGATACAAACGATTTCCAACGGCGGTAAAATCTCGCAGGAAACGCGCCGATGGGATGACGCGGCCGGACAGACCTATCTCATGCGCACCAAAGAACAGGCTCACGACTACCGCTATTTTCCCGACCCCGACCTCATGCCCATGCGCACGGACTTGGGTCTCGTTGAGAGCATGAAACAGCAGATGCCCGAAACCCCGTCAATGCGTGAAGAACGGTACATGCGCGACTACGCGCTCAACGACTACGATGCGTCCGTTCTCTCCTCCGACATAGACCTGTCGCACTATTTCGAGGGCGTCCTGAACGCAGCTCAAGGTGACAGACAGAAAGTCGCCAAGGCGATAGCGAACTTCATAATTAACGACCTGCTTGGCCTGCTCGGCGGGGCAGACCAGACGCTGGCTGACTGCAAGATTATGCCAGAACATTTCGGCGGACTCGTCTCGTGCGTAGATGCTGGAAAAATAAGCAGCAAACAGGCCAAGGAAGTTTTTGTGGAAATGTTCGCCACAGGGAAAGAGCCTAGCACCATAATCCAAGAAAAAGGAATGGTGCAAATCAGCGATGAGGGCGCACTGGAATCATTTGCCAAACAGGCAATCGAAGCCAACCCGAAATCCGTGGACGACTATCGCGCAGGCAAAATGGCAGCTCTCAACGCGCTGAAAGGCCAAGCCATAAAACTTTCCAAAGGCAAAGCAAACCCGCAACTGATCGGCGAAGTCCTCGAAAAACTGCTGAACGCCTGAATCATTAGCGAGTAAAGTGGGGCAAATAAAAAGGGTGAAAAGAGAGTTCAAGCAAATTTACTGGGAACGCTGGCGTCTCGCCGGCATCCTCTGATTTTGCCGACAAGATGTCAGCGTTCCCAGTATTGGAAGATGCAGACAGGAATGTCTGGTCTCCCATTCAGAACGGATGTGGGCATATCGCTTTTTCGCAACACTTCTGCCAACACCAAGGGTGCAGACCTTTTTAAAGCGGCGAGACGCCGCTTCTACATTAATCTGAGTGGAATACTATCGCCCGCTAGATCGCTCTAGGCTGATTTTACTCCTAGACAAGAGTGTCCCTTCCACATGGGAAAGCTCTGCAATAGACTTGTGCCAGTCGGCCAATGCCTTCAACTCGTTTGTTTTTGCGTTGGCCAAATCCCTCTGGAACTGCGAGACCAGATATGTGGTCGAAGAGCCGGTTTTGAGTTTTTCCTGTTCCGCTTCCAGTATTTCCCGTGAAAGCTCCGTGGCCTGTCGTGCAGACTCGTGCCGCTTTTGGTTCGTGTGAACAGCACTCGCAGCATTAGAAACTTGGACGATCACGCTTTGCTCCAGCCCCTTGTAGGCCAAAACGGATTTCCTTTTTTCAAGCTCCCTCGACTTCTTACGCCCCCTTTCTCCGCTGGAGCCGATCGGTATTTTTACGGAAATACCAGCCGACCACGCTTGGTCTTCCGGCTCCCTAACACGCCCAACGCTCTCTGGGAACTGCCCATCCCTGCCTAGGAAGTCGTAGCCCAAATCAACATTCACCGTGGGCAAAAGCTGGTTGCCAGCATAGGCGAGACGGATGTCCGCCTGCTCCATCTGCGCAGCTTTCTCTTTTAAGTCTGCACGATTTTTCAGGGCAGACATAACATTGAACATCGGATTGGCAAAAGTCGGCGGCAGCGGCACCTCGGCAGGAACAATGCGCTCCTCCAACTTCGTGGACATATCCCTGTAAATAAGACGCTTCATCCTGTTCTCGGTTTCCTTCAAAAACTGCTCCGCACGAATGGCTGACTCCTGTCTTGATGCAGCCTCAGTCCTAGCCTGCGATATGTCCAGCGGAGACATAACACCCGCATCCATCCTCGCCTGATTATCTTTGAACAACTGGTTTGCCAGCCCCACTGACTCCTGCTTGGCCGCTAGGTCGCTCCGAGCATAAATCAGGTCGTAATAAACTTGGAAAACATCCATAACCAGCCGCGAAAGGGCAAACTCAAAAGCAGCATCGGCACCCTGCTTTCCTTTGCGAGCCACGCGGATGTCCGCCAAATTCACATCCGTCCCGAAGCCTTTCAAAATAGGCTGGGAAACCGTGAAAGACATTTTGCTGTCCCAAGCGCGATCTGCAATATCCTCGCTGTTGTATGTCGTGCCCTCTACGCCGACAGTGGTGCCGATGGGCAGCATCGTCTCTACCCCGCTTGAATATGATGACACTTGGTTGTTACCTGGGCGCGTGGCATCTTCTTTGTCCGCTCCAAATGTTAAATTGGGTTCAAACGCCCCGCGAGCCGTCTGCCATGCTGCTTCCTGCAAACGCGGAGCAATCCGCTCTATGTCTAATTCAATATTGTTCTCCAGCACCATTTCGATGCACTGGTGAATAGTCAAAACACGGGATGTGCTGGCATCAGAGACCACAGCTTTTTTGCCCCCCCCCACTTCTAACGCAAAAGATAATGCACCAAGGCACAACCAAGCAACAAACGCTAGTGGCCTGTAACACAAAAAGGTTCGCATGAAATTTTTTGTGTTATAGGCCACTAGTTTCATTCGGAAATTTTTCATCTATAAAAAATCACATCACTGCAGGCTGGAGTTTCCTATATTGGAGTGCCTCCTCAACAGTCATTTTAGTGTTCTGGTGCTGAACCCCTGCGAACACAGCTATGCGCCCACAAACATCGGTGTTAGCCAACAACCCTTTGAATTCTTCGCTGCCAGCACCCCACGCCATAGAAAGTGCCCAGTCGGAGGTGTGTTCTAGCCCAGACCACTGTATGCCAGTCCAATCCCCAAGGTAGCGTCCAAACATTTCGAGGAAGCACCGCCTTTGTCCATGCTTTTCTTTGAGCGCGAAAGGGAATGCCGCATGGAGTTCAGCCACGGTCTTTTCTGGCATTGCAAACCCTGTCATAACTTGGAGTCGCCCAGCAAATTCCTTGGCGTCCGGCGCCTTGCGCCCAGCCAAAATATCTTGCCTCAGGCCAAGATAAAATTGATCCACCGTCCCTGTGAAACCCGCCAACCGCGCAAAACAATCGTTGCTAGTGATATATTCGTATCCCATGCCGCACAGGCCAGGATTGCCATTACCGTGATCGGTCGTAACGACCAAAAGCGTGTCGGGATGTTTGCGGGCAAAATCCCATGCCACGCGTACGGCATCATCAAATGCAATCTGCTCCCAAAGAAGCCCGGCCGCATCGTTGCGGTGCGCAGCATGATCCACGCGCCCGCCCTCTATCTGCAAAAGAAAATTATCTGAAGACGCTGCCAACGCGTCCAGTGCCACGGACGCCATCTGCGCCAAAGAAGGAACGCGCCCAGCAAGCGCAGCAGAACGGCTCTGATCCAATGTGAAAGGCAAATGCGAGTAATCGAAAAGGCCGAGCAACTTATTCTTTCCACCAGCCGATTTTAGGTCGTCCTTGTGAAAAAGAACACCGTAACCGCGCCCCGCAAACTCGCCCACCAAGTCGCGCCCATCGTCCCTCAAATCCCCAGAAAAAAACGCACGCCCCCCCCCCATCACCACATCAACAGAATCCAAATACTGGCCAGCTATACCTTGTTCATCATCACGGTTGTCGGTGGCTGCTACAAACCCCGCTGGAGTGGCGTGTGTAACAGTGCATGTCGTCACTAAACCGAGCTTCCAGCCTTTCTGCCGAACCAATCTGCCGATAGGCTCAAGCGGGCGTCCATCGGGAAGCATGTTAATCATGCGATTGAAAATCTTCGAGCCAGACGACCACGCCGAAGACGCAGCCGCTGAGTCCGTGACGCCAGAACTCAGCGAACTCGTCTCAAAAAAACCATGTGTAGTCTCGCGGTGAGCGGACATCTCCTGCCACGCGGTTCCGCTATTTCTGGTCAACCGCGAGAACTTTTCCGCCATAGATGGGACGCCTGCGCTCATGCCATCGGCTACCATGAAAATAACCTTGCGCACACGCGAGCGAGAAACCTTCCCTGGCGCACAACCGATAAGGGGCAAAGACGAAGCGATTGCGGCTGCCCCGCCAAGCTTGATCCAGTCCCTCCTGCCCAATGAAATTTTCCCTTTGTCCATAGCTGTCAAATCCATCGGAAACGACCTTGCCAAAAACAGTCTGTAAACCTGTCTGCCAAGTTATTTTTCGATCATCGTGAAAGAAAGAATCTGGTCTCCAACGCGGAGCTGATCCACCACTTTCAGCCCTTCGCCTATCACGCGCCCGAGAACGGTGTACTGCATATTGAGGAAAGGGGAGTCTTTAAGCACAATATAAAACTGGCTGTTCGCGGAGTTGGGGTTTGACGAGCGAGCCATGGCCAACGCACCACGCGTGTTTTTCTGTTTCTCGCTCACCTCGAGAGGCAAATCTTGCATATCCGAGCCGCCAGTCCCAACACCAGGAGCTTTGACACCTTTTTTAGAAATCGGATCCCCACCTTGGATTACGAAACCAGGCTCGAAACGGTGGAAATATATGCCGTCATAAAACCCTGTCTTCGCATAGGTCTCCATGCGCTCCACATGCTTGGGTGCAACATCTGGATAAAACTCAAAAACAATCTCTCCCTTTGATGTTTTCATGATCCCCACTGGGTATGGGTGCTTACTGTAATCTGCGTTCTCTTGTGTAGTGCTCATCTGTAAACCGTATAAGATGAGAGCAAAATGACAAATGTTTTCCGATGGCATTTTTCACCCACACGAATCATTAAAAAGTAACCAGAGAAAGGCGGCACGAAATGCCGCCTTTTCTGATTGCAAACGGGCTTCCTACCCTCAAATGTCTATTTTGCTCAGGACTTGGTGTTGAGCAACTGACCGGGTGGCCATCCCGCTGTGCCAGTAGAAAGCCACTTGTTATCCTGCATTTTTTCCGAGAGGTAGCTCCACAGTTTTGCTGAATCGAGCTTGCCTTCATCATCCGTGATTTTGGACTCCTCATCTTTCCCAAATGTTTCAGAGAATTTTTGCAGGAGCGTGCTTTCGCCCGTCTGCGTTCCCTGTCCGCCGCCTTGTGATGGTGGACGCTGCATTCCCTTGCTTTCAAAAAGCGAGCCCAGTTTATCCGTGTTGATCGTCCCATCTTCGTTCAAGATACCCTTCGCCTCTTCCTCGCTGAAAGCTTTGGTGAGTTTTTCTATCAGGGTCTCCGTATCTTCATCATCTTCTTCCTCCGCTGCCGGTGCCGCTGGACGCATCCCACCACCTCCCATCGGGGGCCGCATCGGGGGTGCCTTCACTCCTTTGCTTTCGAGGAGTTCTTTGAGCTTGGTCTTGTCCACACCGCCTTTGTCATCCGTGACTTTCGTGGCTGCATCCTCGCCGAAATCTTGCGTGATCTTTTTGAGGATTTCTTTGTCGTCCATTTTGGGCGGTCGCCCGTTTTCTTGCGTTCGCGACATCCCGCCCGACATGGATTGGATACCGCTACTTCCTATTGACATATTCATATTTGTCCTTTCATTTTATATTCGTCATCGTCAGCCGTTCTCGCAAAACACTCGCTTTGCGCAGCAGCCACCGTCATGCACCGCATATGCCACCGCAACATGTGTAACGGCAGCAACGCAGTTTTTTTGAGAAAAAGATGTCAAACGAAGGAATTATGTTTTTCATGCGTTTCATTTGGATGTGAGTATGCTCAAACCATTGAAATAAGGGCTTTCATCGGTGGAAAAAAATGATTTATCGAGGAAAAATTTTCCGAACAAAAAAAATCGGACAGGACGCATGAACAGCGTGAAACAGGACGCGGAAGAAACAGATTCATTTTTACTGGAAAGGTGCAGGGACAGAGACAAGGATGCGTTGTCCGTACTGATGCGTCGCCATGCCCCGAGAGCCTACATCTTGGCTCACCGCATGCTCAATGACACGCACGAAGCCGAGGATGTATTACAGGAGGTCTTTCTGAAAATATGGATGCGCCCAGAAAAATGGTCGCCAGAAAAAGGCGGCCTTTTTTCCACATGGCTACATAAGGTGGTCGTTCACCAGTGCCTAGATTTCATAAGGAAAAGGAAGGACTCCGACGATATTGATGGCATGGAAATAACCGCCTCTTGTCGCGATGTGGCAACGGATATAGATCAAAAAGAACGGCTGGAGTCTCTGCAACAGGCTATTCAAAGGCTGCCCGCCAGACAAAGGTCTGCCGTGGTTTTGTGTTACCAAGAAGGTTACACCCAAAAGGAGGCGATGGAAATGTTGGGCATCGGCATGAAAGCACTGGAATCCCTTCTTTCTCGCGCTAAAGCAACTCTCAGACAACTTAATAATTTATGAAAACCAAGCGACCAGACAACGATTCAGCACTTATAAATGATATCAAACGCATCCCGCCCCCTCCTGTCCCATACGGGTTAGATGCACGGCTCTTGCGGGCTGTTACGAGCCATGCTCAGACTGGCAAAGTTTCATTTCGCACATGGCTGCAAGAGAGTTTTGGGAAGGCTTTTGTTTGGAAATTAGCCGTGCCTTTAGCGTCGTTATTTGTGGCCGGTTATCTGGCTGGCATGGGGGCAACACCCGCCCGAGATCCCGCGTCCCCACTGGCGTTTCCGGCTTACTCACCACTCGATACTTATGCGGCCTTCTGCTTGGAAAAATAATCCTGAATATGGCAGTTAAAGAAATTGGAATCAGAAGTGCCCAAATATACAAACGAAGGATGAATGCGGTTTGATCCGTTCCATAAACGAATGAACACAAAAACTCTATTATTCTGTCTGATCGCCTCTTTGGCGGCAAATCTGTTGTTGGCTGGTTTTGTTGCTGGGCGGCTCCACCCGAGGGAGCGTTTCCCCTTTAACATGCCTCCCCCGCCGCACTTCGCTGGAAACAAACAGGATTTATTTGAAAAATGTATGCATGAAACAAGGGAAAAACATGAGGTCTTTTTCAATCGCATGGAAGAGTCAAAGAACCGTATGGCAGATGCGTTGCGTGCCCCGCAAATTGACGAAGCGGCCTTCAGCGAAGCTGTTCGGCAGATAGCCGAAACCAACAGGCAGCTACACGAAGAAATCAGCCGGAACATACACGATTTTGCCGCCAGTCTCAACCATGAGGAACGCATACAATTCGCCGACCACATGAAATCTATGCGCCCGCCGCCACCACATAAGCCGCATGGCTCAAAATGCGGTGAAAAATAAGCCTCCTCACCAGAATCTGTGGGTGAAGTGGCTGGCAACATTAGTCCCTTACGGCTCAAATCCTGCGCATTATGCGCATCCCCCACGGTAATATCGAAAGCCAGCCAACCACAGCGGTTCTGAAACGCTTTCGCTAGTTCGCCATTGAACTGAGTCCAATAAATAGGATAGTCTGTCTGGTTTGGATGGGCATGTCAGCCATGCCATGCCTTTCGACGGCACTCAATGTCGAATAAAGGTGGTTCAGAGATGGGATTAGGAACGGGAATCATCGTTTTTGTGCCGCCATGCGGTAGTAAGGAGTCCAAAATCCAAAGTATTCATCATCACCGCCAAGAACGCTGATGAGAGCTTGGTGAATCTCATTTAATTCATCGGTAGGAGGTTCTTGGGGAGTTGGATACTTTTGCATGAAAGCGTCCGCCCGCGACATTGTTTTTTCGGCTTCAGTAGAATAAGCACTCGGCAAGTCAAATAGTCTGGATTGAAGCCAGCTATCGGCGTTGCCGTGCTTTGCAAAAGTGACTGGCTCAATACGAACTTGGTGATCTGGTGTTAAGTCCAAATCGAGCAAACCATCTTTCTCAGGATCCCAGATGGTTTCTACAGAACCGAGCACCAGAGGGGCGTGTGTCGTGCAGATAAATTGAATAGGAATGCTGAATTGTGAAGTTCATTATTGGTGAGGGACTGAGTGTGAGTGGTGTTTTTGTCCCAAACTACGAAGTTCGGACATCCTGACCTCTATCTAAATGGAAGGAGTGTGCTCCAAAGTTGGTTGGAGCCAACTTTCTACCGCACACCAAAGAACCACCGATCCGTTCAGCGCATTCCTTTTTGTGAATACGGAGTCGCCTTCTGGTTTGTATCCTGCTTATCCTTAACTTCTCCGTCAGTGAGATAGACGCGCTTGCCGTTCACCATCCTGTAATAGCGGTAATTAGGCGGCGGCTGTGGCACGCCGTAAGTGTCGGGTGTGCTTTCTTTAACTATAGAAACTGGCGTGCATATCGGCGTCATCTGGAAAAGCTTCTGCGCGTCTTCGCTCCTGAGTCTCACGCACCCGTGCGAGGCTGGATAGCCAGGAAGAAAACCGGCATGAAGACCGACTGAGCCGCCGTTGAGCCGCAAAAAGAAAGGCATCGGAATATTGTAAATTGTAGAAATCCAATGTGCGTGCTTGTGCGTGACGCGGTACGAGCCCACGGGAGAAGTGAACCCTGACATCCCGCTGCATATCGGCCCAATCAGTGCTTTTTTACCGCCAGAATATGCAGCAAAAGCTTGGTCATCCAAACTCACAACCACCCGATCCACATTTGGCAAGGCAGGCTGTAGAGGGGCAGCAACCGGATCGGCTGCGTGCATACGCGTGACCGATAACACGATCAGGAAATAACAAAAAATTTGTCTTTTAAATACCTTTTCGAAAGTAATCATATTTTGGCTGATTAGCCGAGCGCAAAAAAATTGCAACGATGAACAGCTAATATTTTTGACATTTCAGCAACGATGCCGCTATTCTAACGACATTCTTTGCCACTATGACTGAAAGCGAAAAACTCCTTAAGATCATCACGGAAGGCAGTTCCGACCTGATCGCTATTTTAGACACCAAGGGGCGTCGCATTTACAACAGCAAATCCTACGAAACCATCCTTGGCAACCCGGACAAGCTCGTTGGCACAGACTCGTTCCAAGACATCCACCCAGACGACAGAGAGGAAGTCAGGAATAAATTTTTTAAGACAGTGAAGGCGGGAAACGGTTTTTCTGCGGGCTTCCGTTTTCTGACAGCGTCTGGGAAAATACATCACATTGAATCAATGGGTAATACCATCCGCGACGAATCCGGGGCAGTCGCTTCGGTCATAGTCATTTCTAGGGATGTCACCGAAAAAATACGCGCCGAGGAGCAGATACACAGTTTCAACCAGAATCTGGAATGGCTGGTTCACAAACGCACACAAGAATTGCAGGAGGCCAACCAGACGCTGCAAAACGAAATACGGGTTCGCCAGCAGGTAGAAACTGGGCTGAGAGAGGCCGAAAACAGATACCATTCACTTTTCGAAAACGCTGGATACCCGATCATGGTTCATGATTTAGATGGGAAAATACTGGAGGCCAACCGCTCCTTCTACGAGTGGCTGGACTACTCGTGCTCGGAGCTTTCCGCAAAATCCCTGCCTCACATCGAAACTGCGGAGTCCACCGAAAGCCTTGCCCAGAGGATACATCGCATCTGCGAGAGAGGCAGTTCGCTTTTCGAGACCACTTACTTTTGCAGAAACGGCAAAACAATCGCTGTGGAAGGGAACGGGGTATGCGTGAATTTTGCGGGGAGACCTGCCATCATGTCCGTTCTGCGCGATATAACGGAAGAGCGGCGCATACAGAACGAACTCCTAGAAACGCTGGAAAGCCGAGAGCATCTGGACGAAATAAAAAACCATCTACTGGAAACTCTTGAAAGGATCGCAAATCAGTTCCAAGCCCCTCTCGCCACAGTCCATGCAGACCTCAAATCTCTGGAGTCAGCCATCCCTGATCACAGCGGCAAAAAACCTCTCGCTAACATACGAAACACCATCCAACAGCTCTCGCGCCTCGTAGAACAGATACACCTTCTCGACCCAACGCAAAAACAGGTCAGCCCATTCCAACCGCGCCCCATAAACCTGCCCACCATCATCGAACAAATCAGGGACAGCATGTTGCGGGCTCACCCAGAAAAGCGCGTTATCTTGATAGATGAAAAGAACCTACCGCCAGTCTGCTTGGCCGATGAAAGTCTCCTAGCACTTATCCTGCGCAACCTCCTGACAAACGCACTCCAGTACTCAGATGCTTCCAGCCCGATAGAAATCACTGCATCTGCAGAAAGCGGGCGTCTCACAATAAAAGTGCGGGATCACGGAATAGGCGTGCCATCAGCCGACCAAAAAAAACTATACCAGCCCTTCCACAGAGGAGCAAACATAGGCTCTGCCGCTGGCTCGGGCATCGGCCTCTCCATTGTCAAACGCTGCGTGGAAATCCATGGCGGACAGATCGAATGTCAATCGGTAGAAGGCAAAGGCACTACATTCACCGTCCGCATACCGCTCCCCCCGCTCTCCTGACGCGCCCGCAAACACATGCCGGACACCGCACACAGCACCGCGCTAATCTTGGGAGGAAGCCGCAGTGGCAAAAGTCTCAGGGCAGAGAATTTAGCACGCCTTTCTGGACTCCCTGTTGTTTATGTCGCCACATACCTCACTGGCACGGATGACAGCGAAATGCGAGGACGCATAGCACGCCACCGCGAGCGTCGCCCGCCAGAATGGAAGTGTGTGGAAAACAGGCTGGCTCTCGCTGAAATAGCCGCCGAACATGCGGGGCACGCTGTGCTCGTGGACTGCCTCACGCTGTGGATCTCAGCACGGCAGTCAGAAAACATGGCAGAAGACGAGATATTAACCGAGCTGAGCGCAACCGTAAAATCTGCCCAACAATCGCCTTGCAGCCTTATCATAGTCAGCAACGAGGTAGGACTCGGCCTTGTGCCATCGTCCCCAGAAGGACGACTTTTTCGCGATATCTGTGGGCGAGCCAACCAACTCGCGGCCTCGCTCTCCGACCGCGTCGAGTTCATGGTCGCAGGAATACCGATGCGCCTGAAACCTGCCCAACACATATAAAACCACCAAGTTAGACCGTTTTTCATCGTGGCGCATTTTTAAAATATCACATATATTCACACTCATGCCAAACACGACAAATAGCCTACACGCCCTGCAGGAACTACTTCATCGCCGCATCGTCATCATTGATGGCGCAATGGGCACCATGATACAGAAACACGGGCTGAAAGAAGAAGATTACCGGGGAAAAATATTCGCTGACCACAAGAAATCACTCAGGGGCAACAACGACCTGCTCAGCATCACGCGCCCGGATATCATTCGCGGAATACACAAGGCTTTCATGGAGGCTGGTGCCGACATCATAGAAACAAACTCTTTCAACTCCACCTCAATCGCGATGTCCGACTACGGCATGGAATCAGCCGTATATGACCTGAATGTGGCGGCTGCACGGGTGGCACGCGAGGCAGCGGACGATTTCATGAAAAGCCATCCGCAAAAAGGCATCCGTTTTGTGGCTGGAGCGATGGGCCCCACCAATCGCACAGCATCTATGTCGCCAGATGTGAACAACCCCGCTTTCCGCGCCGTGACATTTGACGACCTCGTCAATGCGTACACCGAACAGGTGCGCGGACTAGTGGACGGCGGCGCGGATTTGCTCCTGCCCGAGACGACTTTCGATACACTCAACCTCAAAGCTGCTCTCTTCGCCATACAACGGTTTTTTTCAGAAACAGGAAAAGTTTTACCCGTGATGGCGTCAGTCACACTCACCGACAAAAGCGGGCGCACGCTCTCTGGCCAGACGCTGGAAGCCTGCTGGCACTCCATCAGCCACGCGCCGCTCATATCGTTCGGCATCAACTGCGCCCTCGGCGCACAGGACATGCGTCCGTTTGTCGAGGAGCTTTCAAACCTAGTCCCAGTATTCACAAGCTGCTATCCAAACGCTGGGCTACCGAATGCGTTTGGCGGATATGACGAAACGCCAGAAAGCATGGCGGCCATCGTCAGGGAATTTGCCGAAAACGGGTGGATCAACATTGCAGGCGGATGCTGCGGTACGACTCCAGATCACATTAGGGCGATAGCGTCCGCTCTTGAAGGCGTCACACCGAGACAACGCAAAAAATGCGGCACAACTTCCTTTTACAGCGGCCTGCAACCTTTGTCCATACAACCAGATAGCCTCTTCGTCAACATAGGCGAACGCACCAATGTCGCTGGCTCCCCGAAATTCGCCAAACTGATATTGTCTGGAGACTACGACGGTGCTTTGGAAGTGGCGCGGCAACAGGTCGAAGGCGGAGCGCAGATTTTGGACATCAACATGGATGAGGGGATGCTGGACGCCGAAAAAGCGATGCCGCATTTCCTGAACCTCATCGCATCCGAGCCGGATATAGCCCGCGTCCCCATCATGGTGGATAGCTCAAAATGGTCAGTCATTGAAGCTGGGCTAAAATGCCTCCAAGGCAAAGGCATAGTCAACTCGATCTCACTGAAAGAAGGCGAAGCGCAGTTTATCGAGAAGGCTCGCACCGTGCGCCAGTACGGAGCCGCCGTGGTGGTGATGGCGTTTGACGAAAAAGGCCAGGCTGACACAGCGGATAGAAAAATAGAAATCTGCACGCGAGCCTACAAGATTCTCACGGAAAAAGCTGGGTTCCTGCCAGAAGATATAATTTTCGATCCCAACATCCTTTCGGTGGCGACAGGCATGGAGGAACACAACAGCTATGCCGTGGCGTTTTTCGAAGCCACGCGCAAGATTAAACAGTCGCTCCCAGGCTGCCTCGTGAGCGGTGGCGTGAGCAATGTCTCGTTCTCATTTCGCGGCAACAACGCCGTGCGCGAAGCCATGCACTCGGCCTTCCTATACCACGCCATACGAGCAGGCATGGACATGGGCATAGTCAACCCCGCGCAACTCACGGTTTACGAGGAAATACCAAGCGACCTGCTGGAGCGTGTCGAGGATGTTTTACTCAATAGGCGACCCGATGCAACAGAACGGCTCATCGCCTTCGCAGAGCAGGTCAAAAAAAGCGACGCCCCGACAGCCAAACAAGAAATCGCATGGCGTTCAGCACCGGTTGAAGACCGCTTGGCTCACGCGCTAGTCAAAGGCATCACCGACTTCATTGAGATAGATGTTGAGGAAGCTAGGCAAAAATACCCCAAGCCAATCGAGGTAATAGAAGGCCCGCTGATGAAAGGCATGGGCATTGTTGGCGACCTTTTCGGGCAAGGAAAAATGTTCCTGCCGCAAGTCGTCAAAAGCGCACGCGTGATGAAAAAAGCGGTCGCTTGCCTGACACCGTTTATCGAGGAGGAAAAGCGCAACAACCCCTCCGCGCAGGAGCGGGGTAAAATACTTTTGGCAACCGTGAAAGGCGATGTTCACGACATCGGCAAAAACATCGTCAGCGTAGTGCTGGCATGCAACAACTATCACATCATTGACGCTGGCGTCATGGTTCCAGCCGAACAAATACTCGAAGCAGCAAAAAAACACGGTGCCGACATGATTGGGTTGAGTGGACTCATCACGCCATCGCTTGACGAAATGGTTCATGTGGCCAAGGAAATGGAACGGACTGGTTTCACCGTCCCGCTGCTTATCGGCGGTGCCACGACAAGCCCAGCTCACACGGCAGTGAAAATTGCACCTGCCTACAGCCACCCAGTCGTGCATGTCCTTGATGCATCTAGAGCTGCTCATGTCGTGGCGAGCCTACAAAACCCGAACCTAGCACCGGATTTCATCCGCCAACTCAATTCTTCCCAAGAAAAAATCCGCGAGCAGTACGAGCACCGCAATCCGCCAACCCTCCTGCCGCTCGATGATGCCCGCAGCCGCAGGGCACCGTTCACGCTTCCGCAAGAATCTATCCCGCGCCCCGCATTTTGCGGCCTGCGCACATATTCATCCACGGCAGAAGACGGGGCGGAGAATATCTCGGTGGCAGAGTTGATCCCATTCATTGATTGGTCGCCATTTTTCCACACATGGGAAATACGCGGACGCTACCCCTCGCTATTTGAAGACCCCGCATGTGGTGAACAGGCCAGAAAACTTTTCTCAGACGCTCAAGAGATGCTCGGCAAAATAGCAGCTCAAAACAGCCTCCAAGCAAAAGGTGTCATGGGATTTTTCCCTGCGAACAGCGTGGGCGATGACATAGAGCTTTACGCCAACGAGACGCGCTCCGATGCAATCGCAGTTTTCCATACGCTTCGGCAACAGATGCCGCAAGGAGATGCTCGCCCGCAGCTCGCTCTCGCCGATTTTATCGCGCCTAAATCCAGTGGCATGGCCGACTACATCGGCCTGTTCGCCGTTACATCTGGGCACGGGCTGGACGCGCTAAAATCCGCGTATGACAAAGCGAATGACGACTATTCAAAAATAATGGTGGAATCATTGGCCGACCGCTTGGCCGAAGCCTTCGCAGAGTTCATGCACAAAAAAGCCAGAGAAATATGGGGCTTTGGACTTTCAGAAAACCTCAGTGCAGAAGATTGTCTGAAGGAAAAATACCGTGGCATAAGGCCGGCAGCAGGGTATCCAGCATGCCCTGACCACACGGAAAAAGAAACCCTGTTCAACCTATTGGACTGTGAGCGAAGGGCTGGTATAAACCTGACCGAATCATTTGCCATGAGCCCTGCCAGCTCTGTGTGCGGACTCTATTTTTCACACCCTGGATCGCGCTATTTTTCTGTTGGCAAAATAGGCAAGGATCAAGTCGAAAACTACTGCCTCAGAAAAAATTGGGCACTAGGCCAAGCCGAAAAATGGCTCTCGCCAAACCTTGGTTATACGAAATAACTGCCCGCCGAAAAAAATTTGTTTTTGATCAAAACTGCGGCTCTGTAACAGCCGTAGTAAAACCAAAACGACGCAAGCGCAACTGCGCTGAGGACGGCCAAGTAAAAAGGCCACGGCCCGAGGAAATCCATGAGCGAGGCTGACGACGGCTTAGCCGCCAAATAGCCGTAATTGGAGCCCATAAAAAAATTGGCCAGCCCAGCCAGCATCGCGTAGCCGTGCAGCAAAGCCCACGCACGCCAGACAGAACCGGCGGTCAGTTTGAACGGGCTGACTGCACCCAAATAAATGGCCACGGCAACAATCCCGCCGTGCGAAATGAAAAATGTGAAAAAAAAAGGACTTGGAAAACCGTGACGCAAATCGGGCGTGAAAAGAGCCTGCATAGTGCCTGCCAAACCCCAGAAAAAAGTCAGTTCGCACGCCGTCCGCCCATCTCGCAACAGTGCCCATACCGCCAATAAAGTAGCGATGTCGCAAAGATGCAGCGGCAAAAAATTCGTGCCGTCCAACCTCCCGCTCTTCCACGCCAGCCAGAGTGTAAACAGCTTGTTTCCGACAAGGATCACAGCCAAAACTAACCCTATAACAAACACGGCTCCCCCACCCCGTCCAAACAAGCATTTGCGCCCAAGCAAACGGCGCAGCCATACCAGAAAAAAAGGCAACAAGAAGGTGACAGCAAGAATGGACAAATGCGCCGTCCCAAAACGCTCGAAAAAAGGTGTAGCTTGCCCCATCCCTTTTTTCACTATACTGTCTGGAACAAAATGAAACCCAAATCAAACGCATCCGCTTTTTTAAAATTGCAGCTCTTTTGCGAGCCGCACCCCGCAGTCTGCGCTGCAGCCCTGCTTGCTGGAATATTTTTTCTGGCGATGCCATCACGCGCTACGGCTCAGCAGCCTTGCACTTCACGCGTTGTCACGGTCACGAATAAAGCTGCCATTAAAGATTTTGCAATTAACGAAGAAATCCTTCGGGACATGCTCATGGCTGGGCTCATGCAGTGGACAGACAAAGACACGCTTCCCGATGCCGTGCGCTGCCTAGTCAAACCCGGCGACCTTGTAGGCGTTCGGATAAGCACTGCGGGCGGCCCTACCTTGGCTGTTAAAAAACAGATTCTCGCCACCTTAGTGGACTCCATGTTCCGAGTAGGGATAGAACCAAGGAATGTCATCGTATGGGACAAAAAAGAAGAGGACATGCTGGCCGCAAAATTCCACATAACAACCAGCCCGCGCAACATACGATATCTATCGGTGGTGCCAGGAACCGGATTCGACATCAGCCGTTTTTACATGTTCGAAATGATGGGGCAACTCATCTGGGGCGACCACGAATTTAAAGGCGACAAGCCAACCAGAGAAGAGATTCTGGCCGAATCAACACGCGAAGCAGCCGAACGAGCCGCAAAAAAGGCGGGGTTGCCATTGCCACCCGCTGCGCAAGAGATAAAACGCAGGCAGGAAAGTGCCAAATCTTATTTTGCAAAAATAGCATCCCAGTACACGACCAAGATAATAAATTTAGCGGTTTTTAGCGACAGCGACACCGTTGGTTTCGAAGGCTGCGTGGCTGGTCTGGCGTTGGCATCCGTAGATAACACGCGTCGGTTCCAAGGGCCACCGATGTTCGGCAACCCAGCGCTCGCTGAAATATTGGCCGAAGAGCCGCTGAAGAAAAAAACCGTGTTTCATATTTTGGATGGGATGCTTGCGCAGTATGCTGGCGGACCTTCATTTCAGCCCAAATACTGCAAGCCGCACGCCACGCTGTACTTTGGCACAGACCCTGTTGCCATTGATAGCATGGCAGTAGAACGGGCTGATAAATGGCGGGCGGCAGACCAGTTGCCGCCGATAAAACCTTTGACGCAATACCTCCAGACTGCCACCAAACTTGGGTTGGGCGAATGTGATTTGTCAAAAGTAAAGGTTGAACATTTGGAGCCGTAGTGTAGCATTTCATAAATCATATGACCCCCAGTTCTGAACAACCACGCTACATCAGTGCAACATCCCGACCATACACGGCAATGGGTTCTGTCATCGCAAAAATTCTGGCTGACCAAAAGGCCAAATTCACAGTGTTGAGCTACCACCCACCCGATAAGCGTATCAAAGCGAAGGCGGCGCAGATTTTAAAAAGCGGTGTCTTTGATGCCATCAGGATTAGCACGGAAAAAGGTTCATACGAGTTAGCTGCAAACGCACTCGTTCTGCTTTCTGACGGAATCAAATGTCCCATCTCTTCACTGAGAGAAAACATGTCGCTGATGGCGTGCGAACTGAGAAATGTTGAAGGTTATATTTTCATCGAAACAGCAAATAGAACAATCCCGCTATTTGACTTAATAGAGGCAGATTCACATGGGTTACCATTTCAAGAAATAGGTCGCCCAGTCAACAAAGCCCCTGCAATACAGAAAGTTACTAAAATTGAAAAAATTGGTGTGCTTGACGCTTTCACAATACAAGTTGATTGCCCATTCACAAAAAGAACCGACCCGCTTTCAGGACACAATTTCCTTATTTGGCCCGACGGCACATCTTTCGGCTCTGGCATTTTCGCTTGCTAAAGAACACGCACAATTTTATTTGTAGCTGCGGCAAAAGTATGAACTTTTGCTTTGCGATTGAACCTGATCTCACATAGAATATACGACACGATATGCGGGGATATATTTCACCAGCCGCCCTAGTTTTGTTTTTGCTATGGATGAGTGTCCATTCCCTGTCCGCTTTTACAACTGTCGTTGTTGATGCTGGGCACGGCGGCGGAGATCGCGGCGGCATCCCTGGCCAACGATACGCAGAAAAAACTTACACATTAGATGTCGCCCAAAGGTTGGCATCTCTCCTTACAACCCAAGGGCTGAAAGTGGTGATGACCAGAAATTCAGACACATTCATTGAGTTGAGCAGGCGCTGCTATATAGCAAACAAGACACCCAAGTGCATTTTTGTAAGCATCCATTTCGATGCCTATTACAGCGCAACAGGGCATGGAGTCACTACCTATTACACCCGCAGCAACAGCCGCAATCTAGCCCAGTATGTCCATGTCCGGATGATACAAAAACTTAAACCGCGTCAAGACCGCGGTATCAAGCGGAGTCGGTTCTTTGTCACCCGTAACACTGCACCGCCTGCCATACTTGTTGAGGGCGGTTTTTTGACCCATTACCAGTGGGAAGCTAAACGGATTTTGCAGCCGGAATACCGCCAAGCTATGGCCGAAGCCATTGCCCAAGGCATAAACGACTACAAACAGCGGGACGACTGATCCAGTTTCGCGCTGTGAAGCTCGCCGCATTTCAAATCATGATTTTAAAAGTACTAGCCGCAATGATCGCTTTTAAATCAGCGGCTTTCATAGCATCCGCCAACACAGATGCACCCAGCGCACAACAGAATTCGCAGCAGTCCAACTCCACATCGCAGACAGAGACCGAGCCATCCAGAACAGCATCAAAACTGGGGCTCTACTTCCCACTGGAGCAGCAGGGTGATAAAGTTGTGGTCTCACAGGCATGCCTCATAAACAAAAGCACCATCCTAGAAAAAGGCACCATACTGTGTACGCTCTTCAACATGCCATCTACTGGCGACTTCGATGTCAAGGAAGCGCAACGGCGAATAGACCAACAAAATGCCTACACGAAACAGGGCGGGCTTGACAGGATCAGCCGCCCGTCCGCCAAAGCTGAGGCACTCCGCAGCAGGGCACTGCAAACACGCTGGAATGACCATTTGGTCTTTCGCGCCATGCTCAACAGGGCTGGCGCAGAAGACTTGTTTCTGGTCTATCTCGACCCGCAAAAACAGCCTGTCATAGAGCCTCTCGCATTGCCTGAAGATACCGTGTTTCTGGAAAGCGATAACGGCGTGGAAGTCGGATGGGTACACCCTGAAAAAAATGCGTTGCCAGAGCGAAGGGGTTTCAGAACTGGAGACATTATAAAAACTTTTGATGGCCAGCCCACACCGAAACTCGCAGCTTTCAAAGATGCCTACAACGCATGGAAATCTGCCCCGCGCCAGCCACAGGCCACCATCGAAGTTTATTCCACAGCAGACAAGTGCCTTGGCACAGTCATTCTGAAATCACCCCCGTCTCTAAACGGGGGTGTCCTAGATATGTTTTAAATCCAGCAGCCTATTGAAAACAGGCTCTCGTATATCTGCCGAACATCAGCTTTTGAAAAGTTCGTCCATCACGGCAATAATTTTATCTATCTGCGGCTTGCCCATGTAGGCATCTGCACCGCAGGCCTTACATTTCTGGATCATCTGCTCGTTGATGAGCGAGGAATAAACGATTACAGGAAGATTGATCTTCAGGATTCCTTTGAGCTGGCGGCAGAATGTGAGACCATCCATTTCTGGCATCTCAATGTCCGTGAGGATTATGTCCACATAGTCCGTGATCGGCTTGCGCTCCTGCTCGGATTTTTTCTTCAGCTCAATCATTCTTTCGTATGCTATCTTGCCATCGTTGACGACAATCACATTTTTTATGCCGACACTATCGAGCTGCTTAACGGTGTGGTTGCGGATTAGTGCAGAATCTTCAGCAAAAAGAATTTTGATCTTGCTGCGGTCACGCGTCCCTTTGAAAACATCAAGCTTGAATGATGAACCAGCAACACTGGTTTCTGGGCTGATCTCAGCCATGATGTGCTCTAAATCCAACACCATCATCAGACGGTCTTCAAGGCGCACCACGCCGTTGACATACGGCGTGTTACTCGTCATCAGGTTTTGCATCGGCTCAAACTGTTTCCAAGAAAGGCGGTGTATGCGACGGGCACCATCAATCAGAAAGCCGTTTGTCACATTGTTGAACTCTGTGACCATGACGAGTTGTCTGCTCTCATCGGATGTGGTGCATTCGATCGCGAGCACCTTGCGCAAATCAACGACGAGTATCGGTTTGTTGCGGAACAGCATGGTGCCAGAAACAGCGGGAGGCGCGAAATCCATGCGCGTAAAATTCAACCCTTGGCGGCGCAAAATCTGCTTCACCTTGGCCACATTCACACCGAAACTTTGGTCGTTAATTATGAACTCGAAAAGTTCAACTTCGTTTGTCCCTGCCTCTGTCAAGATACCCGTCAGCATCCCCACATTCGTGGCAGAATTTTCAGTCATGATCGCGCTCATATTGTCTCCTTAGTTAAATACACTTTGGCTCTCTTTTATAGAAAATCAAGCTCCATCACCCGCTATGCGAACCTAAACCAAACAAAAAATAAGTGCTTGCGCGCAAGTTTTTAAAGTTTGGCCAAACGGACGCTGTAAATATCTGCTTCACTCTTCACCTCGGCGAGAGCCTCGTCCGACGGCACGCTGTCGAGTTGCAAAATCGTAAGGGCACGCCCACCCTGCTCAGAACGGCTCAAAGCCATGTTGGCAATATTTACCTGATAGCGTCCCATCAGCGTCCCTATCCAGCCAACGATGCCAGGGCGATCCTTGTTTTCCATGAAGAAGAGGACACCTTCCGTCGCGCTCTCGATCACAGACCCGTTGAAGCGGACTATCCTCGGCGTAACGCCAAAAAATGTAGCGGCGACCGTCGTTTTTTCAGCCCCTGCACTGAGTTCTATTTCTATCAGCTCAGAGTAATCCGATGGTTCGCTCATCTTGGTTTCGCTGAACTCAAGCCCTAAGTTTTGGGCATACTTGGTAACATTGATCCTGTTGACCTCGCCCCCGCCTGCCAAGCGGAGATACCCCTCTAAAATGGCTCGCGTGATAGAAGCCGTAGTATAGTCGGTTATAGTACCGTGGTATCGCACTGTGAGACGGTCGGCACGCTTTGGACCGACCTGTGCGAGCATCAGACCCAGCTTCTGGCCAAGCATAAGATATGGCTGCACAACCTCCATGGTTTTAGCATCCATGTTCGGCAGGTTGACTGAATTTTTCACCACGCCGTTGAGCAGGTAGTCGTTAATTTGCTCCGCCACCTCAATGCCCACATTCTCTTGAGCCTCTGCGGTTGATGCACCTAAGTGCGGTGTCAAAACTACATTCGGCAGATCTCGCACTATCCAGTTGGCTGCTGGCGGTTCTTCCTCGTAAACATCCAGTGCCACCGAGCCGATCTGTCCGCTCTTTAGGCCTTCTATCATGGCCGCCTCGTCTATCAGCCCGCCACGGGCACAGTTGACTATTCTGACGCCCTTGCGGCAAAGGCCGAGCGTCTTGGAGTTCAGTATGCCCTTGGTTTCTGGCGTCATGGGCGTATGAAGCGTGAGGAAATCACAATCGGGCACGAGCATGTCAACGGTCTCCTTCAACTCCACCTCTAGTGCCTTGGCGCGGTTCAAAGACAAGAATGGGTCATAGACACTAACGCGCATCCCCATCGCCACGGCGCGTTTGGCCACCTCTGTGCCGATGCGCCCCATTCCGATAATGCCTAGTCTTTTGCCACATATTTCCGTGCCTTGAAAAGATTTTCGATCCCACTTGCCAGCCTTCATGGAAGCGTGCGCCTGCGGAATATGGCGTGCCAGAGCAAATAGGAGTGACAAGGCATGCTCGGCGGTGGAAACAGTGTTTCCCCCAGGAGTGTTCATGACGAGGATGCCACGCTCGCTCGCCGCGTCCACATCCACATTATCCACGCCCACTCCAGCCCTGCCCACAACTTTGAGGTTGGGCGTTTTAGAGAGATATTCAGCGTTCACCTGCGTCGCGCTACGGACGATAAGACCGTCAATCTGAGCCAACACATCTGGTATTTTATCCTTGGGCACATCTTTTGCTTCTATCACTTCGATCAGCCCGCTTTCCCTCAAAAGCTCCAACCCTTTCGGCGAAACTGCCTCGGCTACGAACACTCGGTATTTTATCTGCGACATATTTTTCTCCTTTTTTAAACTTTGCGGGTAGCAGATGGACGAACATCACCGCGTCCAGTCCAAAGCCCCCTTTTTCCATTCATATAAAAACCCAACACCAAGTATCACTTGGAAAAAAAACATAGCTGACAACGCTGCCCACTGTTCAGCTCCTAGTTCTTTGAAACAAACTGCCCATGGATAGAGAAAAACGATCTCGATGTCGAACAATACAAAAAGCATCGCTACGAGGTAAAATTTAACAGAGAAGCGCGGGTTTGCCTGCCCTGCCGGATCCAGTCCACACTCGTAAGGCATGTTCTTCGCACGGGATGCCTTAGCCCTTTTCCCCAATATAAACGAGGCGGCCAGCACAGATGCGGCGAACCCACACGCCACCAATATCTGCACAAACAAAGCGAAATATTCCTTCATCATGCGAGAACCGATTTAACACGCCGCCGCTTTTCTCCAAGAAAAAAAAACAGCCATCTCACTTTTGGCCTCATTTTCCGTCTCTGATCATAGGAGCCAGCTCTTGGCTCCACTCGCGAAAAGCTTCCCTCATTAGCCTGTAACCCACATGCCCCTGTCGGTAACAGCGGAACCTCGGGCACCCCCATTTCTCTGCAAAAGACTGCGCCACTTGCAACGGTATCACTTTATCGAACTCTGCGGCTAGCACCGCGACCATCTCTTTATCGCAGCAGGGCTTTCGCAGCATGGGTGAAACGAGCCCGTCTAACTCACGGATCAAATCTCTTGTGAAACCAGATTTTTCGAGCTGCCCCCTCAGCGCAGACGAAGCTGGAGAATCCCACACTGCATGTTCAAAATCTACAATCGGCTCCAGCAATAGAGCGCACCGCACCGCTGGCTCGCAAAC